>Ga0210377_10001394_pt1 | contig 22172 bp, 26 predicted proteins | sample PLM4_65_b1redo_FD_155480 | JGI IMG/M metagenome (GOLD analysis project Ga0210377, IMG submission 155480) | Groundwater sediment microbial communities from an aquifer in East River, Colorado, USA - PLM4_65_b1 redo | ecosystem: Environmental > Terrestrial > Soil > Riparian zone | place: USA: East...
TCGAAGCGGAGGCGCTGGCGCAGTTGACCGCGCTCGAGTCGACAGGTGAATATGATTGGTACGAGGAGGGCGCGGCGACGCTGCGCTCGCGCTTGGATTACGTCAAGGAGCGCCTGCGCCTGTTGTACGTGGGCATCACGCGCGCGAAGAAGGATTTGATCGTGACGTGGAATTCAGGCAGGCAGGGCGATGCCACGCCGAGTCTGGCGTTGAGTGAGTTGATGGGGTGGTGGGAGGGGAGATAAATTCATGAAATCAGCATATGAAAAGGTTTTTCGGGTAGTAAGTCTTTTAGTATTATTAATTCTTGTCAGTGCTTGTAGCAAACAATCCCCAGGATTCGCACAAACTGACCAATGTTATAAGACTTTTGATGAGTTCGCATATGTTTTGCCAGAGAAAGGCGTGTTTCAAGAAAAAATACTACCACTTGAGCCGTGGAAGGTTGAAGCAACCTTACCCGAGTATCCCGAGAAACCGTGGTCTGAATATGTGATGGCGACTCGTGATACAGAATCATATTCTGAAGTTTGGGTGTCAAGGTTTTCTTGGGGTGACGATCCTGCGGATTCTGCTTTTTACGAATTCGTTGTTTTTAGAACTGATACTAAAGAGTGGAGAACTGTCTCGGCAGAAGTTGAGAACAGCGGGGTTTTTGTTCAAGAATTATTTGTAACTAAAGATGGTGATTTGTGGGGGAAGAACGGCGGAAGAAGCATAATTGATAGATCTCCAATTGCTTTGGAATCTTCCATTCTGAGCAAATACAATCAGGAAATTGAATCTTTTGAATTTGTTGATGAAGTTGATGATATACCTGCGGCTTGGATGAAAAATGAATACGATATTCCACAATGGGCAGAAGTAGTATTGAGTACCAATAGTGTGTTTTGGATGTTTTTGCCGCATGGCAAAATTTATAGTTATGATTCTGTTACTCAGAAAGTTGAGTATCATGTTGAATTACCACCATATAATATTACTCAAGTGGTTATGTCTTCTGATAACACTTTTTATTTAAAATTATACGACCCCAACAGCATGAGCTTTTACCTCGAAGAAAACGAACTGTTCTATTATGACCCTGTTGCGGAAAGCGTTCAATCTCTTGATAATCCTGATATACCTTGGTATGGTTTTCATGGCATACTGTTGGACAAAGATGGTCGTTTGTGGTTGGATGCTGAAGGTTATCGAGAGAAAAATGGCAATTGGCATGAATTGCGACCATGGTCTTTGGATTACTATCGGGAATGGATTGGAAACTCGGCGTGGCGTTGGACAACTGATCCATATGTGATGATGGAAAGCTCTGATGGACGTATTTGGTTTGCTATCAATCACCCAGATGTGAGCGGCTACAAAAGAGGAATTGCTTGGTTTGACCCCAGAACTAAAAGTGGATGTTGGTTTACAAGTGAGGGAGATAATCTTGTAGAAGATAGCCACAAGAATTTGTGGTTGGTTGTTGAGGATAAATTGTATAAATATTCGATTGGGACAGAGTGAGATTTGGATGACGTTTCTCTGTGAAATGAAAAACGGACTCGGATGGGATGGGGGAAGCAAGGATGAAGGATGAAGGCGGAAGGATGAAAAACGGTCTCGTGTGGGATGGGACCTCACCCCGATGGTGACGATTTTTCGGCGGGATGGTTTGCCCCTCTCCCAAGGGAGAGGGCATGGCGTTAAGTCTTATCTTGTCCGCTGGTGCGGAGGTTTTTGGGTCAAATGAAAACGGTCTCGGACGTAATGTCCACGGGACCGTTTTATGATGATATTCAGATAATCAGAAAGATGATCGGGAAGAGATTTCTACGATTTTTGTTTGGTTTCCGCGAGCGGGCGATAGAGCACAAACAATCGCATACTGCCGAGACGCAAATGTGAACCGCTGGCCAACGGATAATATTTGTGGGGAGCAAGTCTTTCGTCATTCAGCCAGGTGCCGTTCGCACTGCCCAGGTCAAGTATCTCATAACCATGTTCTTTCCGCCGAATGACCGCGTGCCGCCTGGATAGTCCCTGGCTATAACCACCCGATGGGGAAAGATCAAGCAAACCTTCGGGAATCTCTGATGTTGTCCCGACCCTGCGACCAATGACAAATTCCCCTCTGGAATCTATATAAGCAGGATTGAATTCGCCTTCAACATAGACCGCGATTCCCTTGTCCGGAACGGCTGCCTCATTGACAGACCAGTACCGGCTAATCTCAGGAACCAGCGCCGGAATATTGGTCGTCTGGGTTTGGAAGCCCGGGTCCATAAAAGGATCTTCCAACACTGCGCCACAGTGCCCACAAACAATGGCTTCGAGTTCGTTACTTTCCTTACAAGCGGGACAGATGTTCTCAGTAATATTCATGATAAGTAATCCCAAACAATAAGCCTTTGCGTCAATAATGTCTTATCTACATCTTACCCCGGAAAACTTGAAACATCAACAGAGCAAAAGACCCTCACATTTCAAATATATAAGAACATTTTATATTTATGAGGTAATGAGATCAGCTATGAGGCTAACAACACTGTTTCAGCCGACTCGAGAGAGGAATAAATTGGAATAATCGCTGGTAGGTTGAAATTCGTTGTTAACAACAGGTTATGGTTTTAAGGAATGAAAAATGGTCTCGGGCGTAATGTCCACGCTGGGCTAAAGCCACTTGCTCAGAACATGGAAGCCCATCGGGCTGAGGAGCGAGTCGGTTTCAACCGACTTTCATGAACTGAGGCAGGACTTTAGTCCGTTTAGAAGATGAAAAACGGTCTCGGGACGGGATGGGGAGGGAAATGATGAATGCGGAAGGATGAATAAAACGGTCTCGAGACGTATTGTCCACGAGACTGTTTTGCTTTAGTCCAGCTATGCTAGAATATCAACAGAACCTAATTACCAGAATTATCAAATGAAAAAATCCAAGTTTTCACTTACAAAACACAAAGGCGAGTTCCTAGAACTTGTAAAGAAGATTGACCATAAAACGCTAGCTATCTGGGCAATTGATTGCACCGAGCGTGTTCTGCCCTATTTTGAAGAAGAATACCCGGAAGACCGCCGTCCTCGGCAGGCGATAGAAACACTCCAGGCATGGATCGATACCGGCGTGTTCAAGATGGCTGTCATACGCAAGGCTTCGCTTACCTCTCATGTTGCTGCGCGTGACGTAGGAGAGGATAACCCGGCTCGTTCTGCCGCCCATGCCGCAGGTCAGGCAGTGGCAACGGCACATGTTCCGACCCATTCCATTGGCTCGGCAATTTATGCCTTACAGGCTATCCATCGAGTCTCCGACTCCGCTGATGCCGATTCCGCCGTAGCTAAAGAACGAGATTGGCAAGTCCAACACTTGATTGAATTGGGAGAAAGAAGGCTGCAGAGATGAAAACGGTATCGGACCGGTCTTAGTTCGACCGTGTCAACGAGACCGTTGATTGTCTTACTTTTCGCGTATTAAATACTCCACCGAAAGAATCTCTTCGGTCGCCTCCAGGTAATGGATTGTATATTCATCACCTTCCATTACCACACCCGAGGGATCGCCATCCAGGTCGAAATCAAGTCCCCCCGCTTGTAATACATGCCCTGCATCCCCATATCGGATTATGTGAACTCGCCCGCTTACATCGCGGAGACACGGTTCCTGCAAAGTACGTGCCGAGAGAATGATCTTCACACCCTTCCAAGCCCAAACAGACGGCCACAAGACCCCCATGAGCAACAAGATCAGAATCCGGCCTGTAAGCGTCGGCGCAATCGACCCGATGGTCAGCCCTACGGCCAGGCCTGCGGCCGCGACCACAAATAATATAGCTGCCGAACTGCGCGCGGAGTCCTGCTCCGCTTTTGCTTCCTGACTCAAGCGTTTCTTTTGACGTTCTGAAAACTGCCCCTGACGGTTGGCAAGCAGGTCGTCTTCGGTGAAATGAAAGAATTTTCTCAGGCGCAGTTCGTCCATGAATCTTCCCTGTGATTAATGTTTAATTGTCGATATTAAGTATACCTGCTCTATGGATGACTGTTTTAAATTCTGCAATCGTAGTCCAATAACCCTGAAAGAGTTTGACAATTTTGTTTTACGTAACGGATGTACGGATGAAAAACGGTCTCGGACCGGTCATAATTCGACCGTGTCAACGAGACCGTTTTGTGTTTGTATCCTTGTTGTCGGGAGGTTTGCTACGCAACCGAAGCCAGGACGAACTGCACGATACTGAATACCAGCATAATCAGGGACATGAGTGCGAAAATTTTGCGCAGGCGATTTGCTTCCTCCAGCAGGGAGGCGTACGCCGCGAACGCGAGTCCAACCGCCGTGATCAACATGGCAAGTTGATAGCCAGCCTCACGCTCGCCTTCGGCGTTTGCCAGGTCAAATTTTACAAATGCCTCATCAAGCTTGGCATTTGCATCTGCGTACATCGCCTCGTAATATGGGTCATCGAACGGGCTGTCACGATCCACACCTGCCTGTAAGGCATCAGAAAATTGTGATTGGTAATATTCAGCCGCAAAATCATCCACATCCAGGTTTATGTAATAACTATCATACATGGAGTAGTCAACGATAATGTATTGCGTTGCACTGATGTATAACGTGTTTGAGTCGGCGAGGAGCCTGTCTCCTTCCGTTTCATGACCTGAGGCATTCCCGCCGACAACATACGTTGAGTAATTTGCCACAGCAGTGAATACACTTAAAACTGTCACCAGGAAACCCAGCATCAGGTTTGACCCAAGCCATTTCATTCGATCGGGTTTTGCGGAATCAGCTGTCATTTTCAATCCTCCATGTAGAATGAGATGTTTGGAATATTATAGGAAATATCACGAACTTTTCAAAATTGAGCTTCTTGTACTTTCCTTAATAACACTTCGCAACCCGGCAAAGGTGCGCTTGGGGTAAGCCCCACCTGTCTTTTCCCCTTCGGGCCCCCTCCCCAAATACGCAAAGGTCGTCAGCGAACTCTGTCACGGACTCACGGACGGAAACGGACGCATGGTGCAAAGATGAAAAACGGTCTCGGACGTACTGTCAACGAGACCGTTTTGGGTATTACCCTCACAGGATGTTATTTGTCTTTGCCCACTTTTGTCTTTGGCAACACCGCCGGCTTTTTGGGTGGGAGCGTGACAAACTTCCGCTTGCTGGCTTTTTGCTGTTTTTTCAAGTCTGCAACAATGGCTTCCAAGTCATAGTTGAATTTTTTGGCGTGCGCGGTACGCACTTTGCGAACTTCTTCAACAATTGGGTCATTCCACATCCTACACCTTACAGACCGAGCGTATATTTCAAGGCTTTGTCAATTGCTTTCATCGGCAGTTTGCCAATCACGCGGTCTATCGCAATATCCGTGATCGTTGCCAGATTATCAGTCATCACAACTGAATCAGTAAGCAGTCCCGAGTTTTTGCCTTGGGACGAGTCCAACTCCACACGCACGCGACTGGGATGCTTGGCGCGGAATGTTTTGCTGGTAATCATCGCAACGATGACCTGCGGCAATTCTGTTCCCAGATCATCCGCCTGAACGATCAATGCAGGGCGCGGCTTGGCTGTCCGCAAATCGGAATGGGGAAATAGTACCAAAACAACATCGCCCCGTTTAGGCATGGGATTTGGCGGCGTCGTAGTTGTCATACGCGCTCATTTCGGGGCTATCCCAGTCTTCTGCGAAGGTCGCGAGTTGAGCGCGCAAGGTCTTGGCTTGTGCCTTGCTGATGCCGCGCTTGCGTAAATCCGCTGCGCCGGAATCGAGAAAAGTCACAATGACCTTCGTCTCATCGCTGATATTCTTTGGCTTTCGGGTCAATTCAATCTTGCCCTTGCGATAAACACCTTGAACACTTGTAAGCATAGGAGCCTCCTGAAAATCGATCAATTCTTTTCAGTATCAAATATATCCGCGCCAAAAGCTTCAATATGAAATGCGATTGCGGATTTCACGTCTGCAAGTGCCTCTTCGCATGTGTCACCTTCACCGACAACAATCCCTTTTACGCCAAGCGGATAAGCCACATAGCCATCGGAGTGTTTTTCAACGATAATTTTGAATTGTTTGGTCATGGTCTACCTTTCATATTTCTGGGAATATTATACCGTTATCCGTGGGTCAAATAAAAAACGGTCTCGGGCGTTACGTCCACGAGACCGTTTTGTTTTCGTTTGTATTTATCTTGCAAACAAATCAGTTAGGCTTACCAGGGACATTATCGGGTGGTCCCCCAGGGACATTGTCAGACTGTCCACCTGGAACATCGCTGGGTGGTCCGGCAGGTACACCTGCTGGGACATTCTCCAACTCCGTCAGCATTTCCCGGACCTTATCCAGGGTTCCGAGGACGCAGAAATTTTGCAGCACGTATTGGTAGTCCACGCCATGCTGTTTTGCCAGGTCAACAAGGGCTTGAGCGTCTTCCTGGGAGAGTGAGGACGCGCATGCACTAATGTCAACTCCTGGGGCGCTGACGTCATTGGGGTTACCAGTGCCGTTGGGATTGCCGGTGCCATTGGGTTTCCTATGGTCGGTTGGGTTAACAGGGTCGTTCGGATTACCAGAACCATTAGGGTTACCAGTGCCGTTGGGATTGCCGGCGTCATCAGGTTTGCCGTGGTTATTGGAGGCATCGAGCGCTTTCTGAATTCCATCTTTCGCCTGATCGGGGACTGTGTCAAGCAATTGTGTCAATACGTCTTGATGAACTCCCTGGGCGGCCTCAAGCAGAGCAAGCAGTGCATCCTGATCCGCTCCATCTGCACTTCCAATGAGTTGAGCTGCCGCCGAGATTTCAGATCCATATTCATTCATTGCCTCAAGTCCATCCGCAACATCATTTTCTGCAAATGTCTCCTGGGCCTCGTTTAACCGCTCACTGGCGAATTCGAGATGAAGCTGAACCTTGCTCGCAACGTCGGGAGCCAGATTCAATTGGACATTTTCCATCGCAATGTCCAATCCATGCAGCACATCACCAGGGTTCGAAGAATGTGCCGCGTATGCCACACCGCCAGTGGTAACGGTCAGCGCCAGCACGGCGGCAATTGCAAGTTTCAACCAGCTCATAGTTAATCTCCTTTGCAGTAAAAGTTTCGGTTCCTGTCTTGTATGTCGACTTCGTCGATTAAACGTTACAGGCTCCTGGGGCGTCAGGAGCTGCTTTTCCAGATTTAGGCGTGCATTTTGGGCAAAAAATGGACGAGGCCCAATCCTTGAAAGAGGGCTCATTTGCTGTGTCATGCGCAGCAAAGGTTCCAATTCCGCCGCCTGATGTGGATAATCTGCTAGACAAGACTCAAGGCTCGCACCGGCTTCCATCCGCTCCAGGCATTTTGCTAATATTTCTTCTATCCTTTCACTCATTGTTCACCTCGGACATTAATTCTCGCATCTGTTGCAAGGCCCTGTACTGCAATACTCGTACATGGCCCTCCGTGATATTCATAATCTCCGCAACTTCGGCATGGCTCATTTGACTAATAAAGCGCAGGATGATGACTTCCTGATACTTTGCCGATAGCTGCTGCACCCCTTCAGCCAACTTCCGACTGATGGACAAACCATCCAACTCGCTTTCCAACCAGGCGCCCTGCAACCTTTTATCTGGATTATCATCAATCGGTTCCTGAGGCTTTCTGGTTCGATGGAAGTCAATCACCTTGTTCTGGGCAATTCGGTAAATCCAGGCGCGAATATTCCTGATCCTGCGCAGGTGTTGTCGGCTGGTAAGATCTTCCCAGGCCTCCAGGAATACCTTTGCCGTCAAATCTTCCGCTTCATTGCGATCATATACTCGGAACAAAATATAACGATAAATTTCATTCAGGTGTAACTCATAGAATTCGCCAAATGAGTGTCGGTTGCCTTCAGCTGCCAGCGCTAGCAATTTCGGAAGGTTCGATTGCGGATCCATCAAGTGTCTATCCTTTATGTCGAAAAAGTACCATTTTCGTTACATGTATCAGGAATTTGCCATCACACCCAATCCCCTGCTTGTACTGCTCTCCAGGAATTAAGGCGGTCTTTCGGGGTACTTGCACCCCGTTGCAAGTGTCGGACACCCTTCGCGAAGCCGCTTGCTCATACCGTGGAAGCCCTTCGGGCTGATGAGCGAGTCCGCTTTGAGCAGACTTCCACGAACTGAGGCGGGATGCTACGCAATCCGCCGATTCGGGAGATGAAAAACGGTCTCGGGTGCCACGTCCACGAGACCGTCTTTTTTGTCTTACTTTCTGGGTATTAAATGCTCCACAGAAAGAATCTCTTCGGTTGCCTCCAGGTAATGGATTGTGTATTCATCACCTTCCATTACCACACCCGAGGGATCGCCATCCAGGTCGAAATCAAGTCCCCCTGCTTGCAATATATAATCTTCATCTCCGTGTCGGATGATGTGAACCTGCCCGCTTACATCGCGGAGACGCGGTTCCTGCAAAGCACGCGCCGAGAGAATGATCTTCACACCCTTCCAAGCCCAAGCAGACGGCCATAAGATTCCCATCAGTAACAAGATCAGAATGCGGCCCATAAGCGTCGGCGCAATGAACCCGATGGTCAACCCGACAGCCAGGCCTGCGGTCGCGATCACAAATAATATGGCTGCCGAACTGCGTGCGGAGGCCTGCTCCGCTTTTGCTTCCTGACTCAAGCGTTTCTTTTGATGTTCTGAAAATTGCCCGCGGCGGTTGGCAAGCAGGTCGTCTTCGGTGAAATGGAAAAATTTTCTCAGGCGCCGTTCGTTCATGATCTTCCCTGTGGTTTATGTTTAATTGTCGATATTACCGCTTGTCTCATTAATAAGTTAACTTTTCTCATGGATTTGTAGGTTGAAATTCAAATATCAAGTTAAGTAAATTATGCGGCACTCTGTAAGTATACCTGCTCTATGGATGACCGTTTTAAATTCTGCAATCGTAGTCCAATAACCCTGAAAGAGTTTGACAATTTTGTTTTGCCTATTCGCGGGGGATGGGTATTCATCCATAGCGGATGAAATATGGTTGTTGGGCACGCATCCCCAAATCGGCGAGGGAGATGGCACATGTTATCCTGTCCATGTGGTGCGGATTTGGAGAGGGACTATAGAGGAATATATAAGAACTCCCGAGTTTAGTTCGGGAGTTTTTCTTATTGTGCTTTTGCCAGATTCGCCAATTTCGCTGACTGTTGTTGTAATGCAGATCTTAATTGCTCAGGTTCGCGTACAACAAAATCGAAGGAGAAGATGGATACCTGCCGTGCCAGCCAATCGAGATCTTCAACACTGCCGCGCATAATCACTCCATCTTTGTCCGCTTCGAGAATTCCGAGCACGTCGAAGACTTCCTTTTGTGCAGTGGCAATGTCCGTTTTGAGCAGGAGTTCGAAGGTGAATTTACGCGGCATGGTGGCGATGGCCTGCATGATATACGCCAGCGGATCGAAGCCTTCGGGGCGCTCAAAATGTGCGTTGACTGCATTGACCTGTGTGATGCGGTCCAGCCGGAAGGAACGCAGATCCTGGCGGAGATGGCAGTATCCAACCACGTACCATCTATGCAGGTAATAGGTTAATCCATACGGGTCAAAATCGCGCTCAGTGTCCCCACCCTGGTTGGGATGATATTGAATGTGTACGCGTTGCTGTAATTGCGCGGCGCTACTCATGGCAGTGAGTATCACCTCGCTGGGCGGCGTGAACGAAGCAGTGCTCAGGTCAAGTGTGATCGTTTCGGTCAGCGCCCGCACACGGCTCTTTAGATCGAGCGGCATGACTCGTTCCAGCTTGGCGAATGCACTTTCAATAGCACGGTTGGTATCGGCAAGGTTGAAGCGGCGCGCGGAAATTAATCCAACGGTCAGCGCCAGCGCCTCTTCATTGGTGAACATCATCGGCGGGAGTTTGAATCCAGCAGATAGCACATACGCGCCGTTACGACCGCGTTCCCCTTCGATGGGGATGCCGAGATCCTGCAGCATGATGATATAGCGTCGCAGGGTGCGGATGTCCACTTCGAGCCGTTGGGCCAGCTCCGGGCCTGACATACGTCCGTGGGCTTGCAGCAAAGCCAGCACGGCCAGCACGCGTGTGGTGGGATGATACATAATCGGCGAGTATACACCAGCCGATTAAGCTCTTCCTCTTAGCCGCGAACGAATAGTGGGAGTCAATCTCAACAGCTCGGGTTTTCTTTTGAGTCGACGTTTCAGTGACTTTGAAATTTCCTCTTTCCAGAGTTTTGACCTGGCAAGCTCAGCAGCATGAAGTTCGTACGCATCCTGGTTCTGAAAGCCGCCAAACCAGACGAAAACATATTCACCTTCGCGAACTGGCAATGCCGGGAAAGTATTCGGGCTGTCCTCGGTGACAAAATAAGCGAGGATGAATGCGCCAGCCTCCATCAGTATAGGCTGAATCGTGTTTTCAAAGTAGCTGATGAAATTGGAATTCACGGGCGCATCAAAATAATAGATCGTGGCTGTCACAAATCCATCACGTGTTGCTGTACTGCCTGGCGGGAGACGATACTCATTGTTGAGTAAGAATCCAGAGGTCGGGTGAGCGAGGCGCAGTAAGAGGACATTATCCGAATCGATCATGGTGGCATTGGCTGCGTCGCGATGTGCCTTCCAAATGGGTCCTCCATAAAATGCAGCGAGCGATTGTGCACGTGCGGGCATGTCGTTGAACCCGCGGAGCCAGACAAACTGATCCGGATCATCGAGATTGCGAAATTGCCCGATGACTTGAATGCCTATAGCTTCCTGTGTTTCGACAAATTCACGGTCGAAGAGCTCGATCAAATCATCACGGTTGCCTGGGTGAAGCGTATACTGCCTGAGCTCGACGATGGGGGAATGGGTTTGCGTGTTCATGCTCGCTTGAATTCCATGATCCAGTTTGTTTCCCAGGTTTTTCCGCCATCAGCTGAAAGGGCCTGCTCCCATTGACATGAGTTCGCCATGATTTTTGACCAGATGAAGCGGCTGTATACATGCCTGCCTTCGAAGATTTCCTGAGCATAAAACTCGCCGCTGCCGTCCTTGAAGCCGCCGATCACGGGAATATCCAAAGTTCCCATTCGGTCCGTTGACCAATAGATGCTCCACTCTTTTGACTGCGGATCGAACAAACGCAAACTAATTGCGTGGACTGGACCTGTTTTCATGTGAATGATGTTTTCATCCTGATTGCCCAGCCCGTTCAGGATTTTCCTGTCAACCGTATCACCTTCAAATTCCACCCAATCCGTTGACTCTTTCAGCCGCTGCATTAACATGCGGTGATAAACCTTCCAGGTTCCGATCAGGAAATCAAAATCGTTTCGTCCGTCGTTTTCTGTTTGCATGGTTTATTCCTTATACCCGCTCGAATGTATTCATCCAGTTTGTTTCCCAAGTCTTGCCGCCGTCGATGGAAAAAGCCTGTTCCCACTGAGCGGAATTCGCTGTGATCTTCGACCAGGTGAAGCGGCAGAAGATGTGTTGACCCTCGAATATCTCATGTGAATAAAACTCTCCAACGCCATCTTTGAAGCTGCCAACCATCGGGACATCCAACATCCCACTCGTGCCCGCCGCCCAATAGATGCTCCATTCTTTCGACTTCATATCGAAGAGTCGAAGTGTGAAGCCGTGGGTTGGGCCGGTTTCCCTGTTCATGATCACTTCGTCACAATGGCCCAGTCCGTTCAGGCGTTTTTTACCTATGGCCGTCCCTTCGAACTCCTCCCATTCCGTTGACCCTTTCAGGCGCTCCTTGAGCCTCCGGTGACGCATTTTCCAGTTCCCAACCAGGAAATCAAAATCGTTTCTGCCGTCATTTTCTGTTTGCATGCTCTGCTCCTTATACATTGTTTTGAACTACACTTTCAGTATAGGGAGAAATGCGGACAGGATCGTTCCTAATTTAGAGATGAATTATGATCCTTTTCCCCGACTTTTTCCAAGTGTTGTACAATTCTATCAAGTGAGAAATATGGAGTTATCGAAATGTCAGAAACATGCCCAGTTTGTAAATCAGCACTAATAGATAATCAGGGACAGTATCCTCCAAAAACGGGGGATAGACGATATTTTGATTGCCCACGTTGTGGGGCTTATGTCTTGTCCCGGTCTTTAGCCGATGACCTTCCAAGGATGCTAAATGGTGATAATGAAAAAGCCACTGTCCTGAGCTACTCACTTCGAAAAATGAATCGGACGAAAGAATGGCCTTATATTGATAATTACTTGGTCGGCAATATATTGCAAAACCCTTTACCAGGTCTGACGGAACAAATAAATAATCTAATATTATGGCTTGGAGAAAAAACTAGTCCTGGTATAACCGAGTATATTCAATCTTCAACGCATCAGTCTATTATGGGAGCAACAACTCCAGAAGGATTTAGTTTGGTGGTAAAGCGCCTGATTAATATAGGGCTTGTAGAAGGAGAGATAAGTTCTGGAATGGATGGAATCGTCCAAGCGGATGCCGCCTTAACATTTGATGGATGGGATTATTTTGATAAGTTGAATCGTGGAGCCTTAAATAGTCGAAAAGCATTTATGGCAATGAAGTTCGGCAATGCAGAATTAGATCGAATACTTAATGTATACTTTAAACCCGCTGTTGCCGCCACAGGTTTTGAACTTTACAGATTGGATGATGTGCCGAAAGCTGGATTAATTGATGACCGCCTACGTGTTGAAATAAGAACTTCCCGATTTCTTATCTCGGATTTGACGCATGAAAACGCAGGTGCTTATTGGGAGGCAGGCTACGCTGAAGGGTTAGGAAAGCCTGTAATTTACACATGTGAAAAAAGTAAGTTTGAAAACCAGAAAACTCATTTTGACACGAATCACCATTTGACTGTAATTTGGGATAAAGACCAACCTGAGTTAGCCGTTGACCAGTTGAAGGCAATAATACGAGCAACATTTCCCGATGAGGCGAAATTGACTGATGCTTAGTTTATAAAAATTAAACAAGTATAAAAGAATCAAGATGACAATTCCTGAAATTCTTGACACTCTCGCTTATGGCCTTTCTCCCGAAACCTCCAAGTCTGCATTTGATTAGCTTGCCGAATACAACGGCAAGTTTGGACTCTTTATCAACAAGGAATGGTTCGATTCAATCAATCCCGCCACGAAGAAAAAACTTGCGGACATTGCCCATTGTTGAATCCCAGATTGTGCCTGTAATTCTTTAGGAATATTTTATGAATGAAAACTCAAAGACTTCCAAGCCAAAAGATTCCTGGGCAAGTGCCGATGACTACGAACTGTATGTTGGCCGCTGGAGCCGTCTTGTCGCCCGTGAATTCCTGAAATGGCTGGCGATACCTGCAGGAAGTCAGTGGCTGGATGTTGGTTGTGGAACAGGGGCGCTCAGCCAGATCATTCTTCAATTTGCAGAACCTGCCAAGATCAAGGGGATTGACCGATCTGAGGGCTTCATCACCTTCGCGAAGGAACATACGCAAGACAGCCGGGTCCAATTTGATGTAGGGGATGCGACGGCGCTGGCTGCCGACTCCGGAACTTTTGATGTGGCTGTGTCAGGTCTCGTGATTAACTTTATTCCTCAGCCTGACCGCGCTGTCGCTGAAATGACTCGAGTCACACGCTCAGGTGGTGTTGTCGCAGCATACGTATGGGATTACGCCGGCCGGATGCAACTGATGCGTCATTTCTGGGACGCAGCCATGGCACTGGATCCAAACGCGTCTGAACTTGACCAGGGCCACCGTTTTCCCATCTGCCAACCCGAGGCTTTGAGTCGACTTTTTGAATCGGCAGGGCTCCATCATGTGGAAGTGCGTCCCATTGAGGTTCCCACTGTCTTCCGTGATTTCGATGACTATTGGTCTCCGTTCCTCGGGGGGCAGGGACCAGCTCCAAGTTATTTGATGTCTTTAGGTGATGAACGCCGCGCCACGTTGCGTGAACGGATACGTGCAGGGTTGCCCTTTGCCTCGGATGGTTCTATCACTCTGGTTGCGCGGGCGTGGGCAGCACGTGGTTTATGCTGAATTTAAGAAACTGTAATGTCCAGAAACAAGTTATTTACTCCGAACATAAAACGGTCCCAGATGAAATGTCAACGAGACCGTTTTCAATTCTGCAATTTGTTGCTGGAAATTCCGATTTTGACATCAGTCCGTAGTACAATGAATGTGAAAGAGTTTGAAAGTTTTGTTTTGCCTATTCACGGGGGAATGGATAGTCATCAAGAAACGAAATCTCAAAAACTCCAAATTGAGTCCAACAATTTATACACTCTCTGAGGAGAACCTATGAACAATCAAAAATCGAAATTCGATGAAAAATGGAAACTGATACGAGGGCAGTCCACGGAATGGTGGAGTCTCGTCGCTGAACATGACCTGAAAAAAGTGGACAAGGCGGATGACAAACTGGATAAATTTGTGACGATCCTTCAGGTCACATACGGATATACGCGTCAGCAAGCCAGGGAAGAGATCAACAAGCGTTGGGCGGCGTTCTACAGGGCAAACAGCAACGTCACTGCGTAAATTTTGAGTGAGTGGCGTAAAGTAAAAACGGTCCCGGACGGAATGTCAACGGGACCGTTTTTTAGCTTGTGAAGAGTTGGTGGGCGATTGTCAACCTGCTATAATCAAATTGTTCAACCGACTTTTTCTCTGCAAACCATTTAGAGGTACCCAGTATGAGTCAGGATGAAATGTTTGACGATCTTGCAGAACGAATTAAACAGATGCAAATCAAAGCGCGGGAAATGGCTCAAAAGCGGGATCCGTCCGCTACGCTAAAACGGGGATTCCATGCCAAAGGGACGGGGGTGCGGGCGAAGTTTCAGGTCAGGTCAGAACTTCCCAAACATCTCCAGGTTGGTCTATTCCAGCCAAATGCTACATATGATTCACTCGTCCGGTTTTCAAATGCAAGGGGCGAAGTCCTTGGCGATCTAAGCAAAGACCAGCGCGGGATCGCCATTCGGTTGAAAACAGATTCGACAGAAAGCCTCTCGCTGAAAGACGTTTCAAACATTCAAGATTTCCTGATGACCAATACGCCCATATCATTTGCACGAAATCCGTTGCAATTTATTGAGGTGGGTGAAATCCTCCTGGGCGGTATTGGAATGGTGGTCCCCAGATTGATGAAAAAATACGGGTTCAAGGAAGCGAGGCGAATTTTGAGCGTTTTTCTCGAACCGATCATCAGCTTTAAGCCTTTGCAGATGAACCAATATTGGAGTCGCACCTCCTATCAGTTTGGGGAATCGGCTGTCCGTTTTCTGTTACGACCTTCCGCTGGGGCAAAGACTTTATCGGCGGGTCAGCAATTGTCTGGGGTATTGCGCTCTGTAATGCAGGGAGTTCCGGATAAAGAAGATTACCTCAGGGAAAAATTGAGGGAAGCGCTCAAAGAAGGCGAGATCAGATTCGATTTTTGCGTCCAGCTATTCGTCGACGATAAAAGAACGCCAATCGAGGATGCTTATATCGACTGGCAGGAATCGGATTCTCCGCCCATTGCGATTGCAACGCTGATCATCCCAAAACAGGATTTCAACGGTCAATTGGAACAGGAAATGGAATTCATGGCTTTCAATCCCTGGAATACAATTGAATTTACTCCCCTTGGTTTGATCAATCTTGCCAGGAAGAAAGTCTACGATGCCAGCGCGATCCACAGAGGCGCCACTGTGAGATCCAGGGATAACTGATCGCGTGTTCAAACCTGACCGATGCAATAATGCACCTCGAGGGGTGCATCAAGTCGCATTTTTAGGGTCAACGTTTTTTGAGTGCCTGTTCCTGTTTCCAATATGCAAATAACAGCCAGAGTGACATAACTCCGAGCGCAAGTCCATAAACCAACCCCTGTCTTCCCGCGATCTCAGTGTGGTTTAATTCATAACGGGAGGAAGCAAACAGCCAGACGCCGAGCAATCCCAGCAGGAAGAGAAGAATGGCGCGCACACCCATCTTCACTTCCGCCCAGTCCTTCATAAAATACATTGTGATGGACCATACCGCACCTCCTGCAAACCATGCGGACATGATGCGCGCATCGAAGGGATTGAGTTCCCAGGGCCAGCGCGTGTTGGCAAACTCAGGTGTGAAGAAGAACAGTGCCCATAACGCGGCGCCAACATAGAATATTGCCAGGAGAGCAGATTTCACAGGTTGCAGAAGTTCTCCCTCAGAAAAGCTGGCGGGGACAGGCGCATTTGCTTCGGCATTCCGCGGGTGGAGGAGAAAAACCGTTAATGGCTCAAAGGTATAAGCAAATATCCATACGTGGGTGATGACCAGGCTGAAAACCCTCAACCCGGGGCTTACTCCCTGCAAATCCCAATTCATTTCATTGACGTGCCACCATGTGGTGATAAAAAGAACGCCGAGAAATGCAAAGTCACCGAACATGCTCCAGCGCACCGAATACCAGTATTTATCCCGCCACAAGTGATAGCCGAAGTAACTGCGCAGAATAAAGCCCGCTCCCAAAAACATCGCCGTCAGTTCTGGAACAACGGGCCAGGCAAAGTAAATCCCACTCCCTGGCAGGATCAGGAACCATAATACAAAGATAGCAGCCAGAAAGCATTGGATGATTCCAACCCGATCAAATCCCTTGGGTTTGAGATACATGGAGGGCCTCCTTTTGATATCGTCAACTTTTGATGTTTTTTGCGGTCCTGGTAAAAATATAAACACTATTATCCAGATATCGTCTCGCTGGGTTTGGTGATATGACAGAGGCTATTTTGATTGGAGCAGTTGACGGGGAGGACGATTAAGGAAAATAAGAAAAACCGGCCAGCACTGGTATTCTCCACAGTACGTAGTACAATGAATGCAGATCGCGAAAGAGTTTGTACATTTTGTTTTGCCTATATGTGTGGGGGGGTAACGCTTGTAAGCAAATCACGAAAACTCCTACAGAGTGCCGCATAATTTCTTAACTTGATATTTGAATTTCAACCTACAAATTCATGAGAAAAGTTAACTTATTAATGAGACAAGCGGTAATATGCTCAAATGACTGAAAAAGCACCCACTCAGAACGGTGCTTTGAAATAATTAATAAAGATGAGGAGAAATACATCATGATGAACAAAGCGATGTTCGAAGAAAAATGGAGCCTGATTCGGGGCCAGTCCGCGGAATGGTGGGGTCTGATGGCTGAACATGACTTGGTCAAAGTGGATAAGGCGGAAGTTAAGTTCGATAAATACGTCACCATGCTTCAGGTAATGTATGGGTACACCCGCCAGAAAGCCCGCGAGGAGATCGGCAGGCGCTGGGCAGAGTACGAAGCAAAAAGCAAAACCGCCACACCATAAACATTTCCTCAAATCGATGAAAACCTAAGGAGTAATACGAATGGATACATTGCCAGAGAAGAAAAAGAACAAGCGGCCCTCCCAGGGAAAGCGCAAACATATACGTCGGATGAAACAAGAGGCGCGGAAAAGTAACATCCCTGAGGCCGAACTAAAAAAAATAGTGCGCCCGGCATAGGGTTGAAACTATGGATGCAATCAAAAATCGGGATCATATTCCCGATTTTTGATTCTGGTTGCATAAGCGGATCCGCTGACGGAAGGGAAAATGTGACACGAGAGTGCGTTGGCTGCCTGCCAGCGGGAATTGGAAGAAGGTATTAAACGAAAAAGGCTTCGGAGACTGAATCCCGAAGCCTTTTTCGTTGTTTCAGTGCCTACATTCTCGAACGACGTTCAACCTGTCGCTCGCCTTTTTCCCAGCGTTGCTGACGCAGGGCAAGGACTTTTTCGGTGGAGCTGATGAGTCCGTAAAGGACGAGGGCAATCACGAAGGTAAATAATAATCCGATGTACATTTTATTTCTCCTGTTTATGCAAGCTTCCGCTTGACGAATGTGCGACTTCACAATCATACCTCAAAATTATATATAATCTGTTAACGTTTCTGTTTGCCTCATGGGACGGGTTTGTCGTTCCCCAAATATCTCCTCTCTACATAATAAATCGTGCAAAGACTATAATTGCGACATGAACATTCCTCAACTTTATGGTGGTATTGAAGCAGGCGGGACGAAGTTTGTGTGTGTTGTGGCAAGTGATCCGGGTCGCATCATCGAGGAGGTCCGCTTTCCAACGACGACTCCTCAGGAGACCCTGCAAAACTCGATCAAATTCTTTCGCCCGTTCGTCGAATCAGGTCAGATCAAAGCCATTGGTGTCGGGTGTTTCGGTCCTCTCGATCTGGACCCTGGTTCACCAGCTTATGGTCATATCATGCCAACGCCCAAGCCGCATTGGAGCAATGCCGATGTGTTGGGCACCCTCCAGCGCGCATTGCAGGTCAGGATCGCGTTCGATATGGATGTCAATGTCGCGGCGTTGGGGGAATCCCTTTGGGGAGCCAGCCGCGGATTCGACCCGTCACTTTATCTCACGATTGGTACTGGTATCGGAGGCGGATACATCAAGGATGGAAGGCCGTTGGTCGGAATGCTCAATCTTGAGATGGGACACCTACGCATCCCTCACAGCCGCGAGCTGGATCCGTTTGCCGGAAATTGCCCCTTCCACGGCGATTGCTTCGAGGGGCTCGCGAGCGGACCCGCCATTGAGAAGCGACTCGGGGTAACGGGAGCAATCGTCCCTGAGGATGACGCGTTCTGGGATCTCGAAGCAGAGTACATTGCCTCCGCATTGATGAATTACATCCTGACCTTATCCCCGAGGAAGATCATCCTGGGTGGGGGAGTGATGCAACGCGACTTCCTCTTCCCAAAGATCAGGAGTCAGGTTCTCAAGTTGTTGAATGGTTATGTTGCCAGCAGGAGTTTGCTGGAGAATATCGATGGTTATATTGCCTCACCTGGTTTGGGGAATCAATCGGGCAGTCTGGGAGCGGTCGCCCTCGCTTCACTCGTGATGCAGAGCGGATGAATTCAAAGCGACACGTCACCGCGCTCCTGCAGGCCGTGTTCGTTACGTTTCTCTGGTCAACATCGTGGGTGTTGATCAAGTTTGGTTTGCGCAATCAACTGCCTGCATTAACATTCGCGGGCTTGCGCTATTTTGTGGCATTCCTATGTTTGATCCCTTTTGTGATATTCAATAAGTCTGAGCGCGAAAGAATAAAAAATCTGAACCATTCTAACTGGACCTGGTTGTCTTTGCTTGGGCTGGTCGTTATTACGCTTACTCAGGGAGCGCAGTTCGTGAGTCTTTCTTATCTACCTGCCGTCATGGTGAACCTGGTACTTAATCTGACTTCCGTGGTTGTGGGCGTGGCGGGGATCTGGCTATTAAGAGAATCACCTTCTTCGCTTCAATGGTTTGGCGTCGGTATTACGGTCATTGGTGTGGGTGTTTATTTCCTGCCCATATCCATTAAAGGAGCGTTGGGACTTGGATTGCTTATCGCCGTAATTGGGATGCTGGCAAACGCGGCTTCGTCACTTCTTGGAAGAAAAATGAATTTACAGGATCATCTCTCTCCCTTGACTGTCACATTCATCAGCATGGGCATTGGCTCGGTGTTACTGCTTTTGATCGGCATCGGCACGCAAGGTTTTGGGAGACCCACCTTATCAGACTGGGCGATCATTGCCTGGCTGGCGATCCTCAACACGGCATTTGCGTTCACGGTATGGAATCACACACTGCAGACCCTGTCTGCAATTGAATCCAGCGTGATCAACAGCCTGATGATGCCACAGATAGCAGTGCTGGCGTTTGTTTTTCTCGGTGAGACCTTATCCATCAAGGAAGTGACCGGTCTGATCCTGGTTGGCATTGGTGTGGTCGTTGTGCAAAGGCGCCGTACCCACAGTGTTTGAAAATGACAACATCTTTCAGGCACGATGTCTTCACGAACCCTTCGACACGGCTACGCCAGTCAGGACAAGTTTTCGTTAATCATTTAAATTTCGCGCAGATTGGCGTAGATTAGTGGATCTAAATAACCTGAGTTCGGGATAAACCTTTTTGGGACACGGAGGACACGGAAAGGACGGAAAAGTCCGTAAAAAATACGGAAAGAATCCGTGTTGTCCGCGAAACTTGTACTGAGCCTGTCGAAGTATCCGTGTCCAAAGATTTTGACAATTCCCTATTCCGAATTGACGGTAAATAAAACTTATGAAAGAGACACATTATTTACAGGTCTGTGCGGGTTCGTACCATTGACCGAGTCCATCCTGCAATCTTTGTGCGGCTTCCTGCGGTGTTAGCCCGAACCTGAGCATGTCATATAAACTTTTGCGTACAATATCCGGCGCGCTTGGATTCTTGTTGTTGATCTCCGTGTACAGCCAGCGGATATCCGCATCGTATGCGTTGACCAAATTCAGGAATTTCTCATCGTTCGGGTTGGTTCCGATATTGGCCTCGATCTTGTTCAAGGGATAGAAGCCTGGCAGGTTTTGCGCAGCCAGCACCACAGCTTCCGGGGTCATCAGCCACTCAAGGAGCATGCGCGTCTCATCGGGATGGGCAGTGGCGCGATTGATGCCGACAGCAATATCAGGTTGGAAGATCACATAGGTTGTGCGGAATGAAGGCGCAGGCACCGCAAACACACCCCATTCGAACTGGGTGGCTTCATCTGTCACCTTTTGCAGATCCCATGAACCACCAAACATCATGACTGCATCCTGTTTGAAGAAGAGTTCCTTGGTGTTCTGCGAGTTGATCGTCGCGGCATCTTTTGGCAGGTAGGATTTGATGTCTGAAATTGCCCGGTAGGTATTCACTACTCTTACATTGTTGAAACAAACAGCGTTCCCATCCCTGCGCATAAACTGTTCGCGGCCGGTCGGTCCACCCAGGAAATTTGCGGCGATGCTCATGAACATTTCACTGTCTTCAGACTGGTTCAATGCATTGGCGATTGGAATGATATCCTGGTCCTTTGCCCGGATGGTTTCAAGGTTATCGAGGAACTCCAGCCAGGATGTCGGCTCCTTAATGTCATATTTTTTGAACAGATCCTTGTTGTAATACACACCCTGCACAACACCAACGAACGGCACGGCATAATATGTCCCTGCGCTGTTCTTCCACGCAATGCTCTTTGTGGGGTCATAATTTTCATCGATCGGCAGGTCGTTCAATGGAGTGAGATATTTGGCGATGCTCCCATCCACCGAGAACGGGCGGACGTAGAACAGGTCAGGTCCCTCGCCGCGGCTCAATTGAATATCCAGGATCGAATCATAGTTCACGCTCATCACGGGCCGGTATTCGATGGTAATTTTTTTATCTTGTGTCAGGGCATATTCTTCGAAACGGTCCAACAACACCTGGATCTGTCGCGTGTCTTCCGGCCGCCACGTACTGAAGGTAAGTTTAATTTCGCCGTTGGTTGCAGTTGGGGATTCAGTGGATGCAATCGCGGTCCGGCCTGATGAACTGGAATCGACGATCAGATTCACGAGGTGCCTTGATTCCGCCTCCTCTTTTGGACCGAGCGGCAGGGTCCCATTATAGATGAAGAATTCCACCACGACAGCCACCAGCAGGATCGCGGGATAGGCGAACCGTCCCATCATGTTCAAGCGCTCGCGCTGCTTCTGGAAAGCCTCCTTTTTCGCCTCATCCTTTGCATCCTCTCCGTGCTTCTCCAGCCTGATGCTGAGTGTTTCCAGTAAAACGATCAATGCGGACATGATGTACGACGCGTAGAAGAAATACTCCATTGCCACCGTATATCCGATCTCGGGCAGGGCATCAGCCAGGCTCAAGTGGAAGAACGCGGTCGTGAGCAATGCAGTGGAACCCACCGCGAGTCGTTCTGAATGTCCTAGTGGCAGGAAGAAGGTGATGTAGGCAAGGACGAGTGTGATGAACAGTGGCAACAGACTTTTGATGATGTATTGCAGGGAATCGCGCTGGATGTCCACTTCGATGTTGATCAAGGAATAGTTCGTGGATACCTGCCGGTCGAAATTTTGCGGGCTTCCAAACGTGGAGAGGGTGGGGAAGATGTCCTGATCCACGCGCGCGCGCTTTTCCCTCCAGCCAAAGATCGAATCAAACGTACCGTTCAACTTGAAATTATTGAGCAACTCATCTTCTGTTGTGTAGCGCATGCCGATGCGGTCCACAACATATTGGATGAAGGATGTGGTCGCATTCTGGTTGCGGAACTCGACCACCAGTTTCTGGTGGTCAAATGGATAGTCATAGAATCTGAACTGGTTTTTGAATACACC
>Ga0210377_10001395_pt1 | contig 22163 bp, 18 predicted proteins | sample PLM4_65_b1redo_FD_155480 | JGI IMG/M metagenome (GOLD analysis project Ga0210377, IMG submission 155480) | Groundwater sediment microbial communities from an aquifer in East River, Colorado, USA - PLM4_65_b1 redo | ecosystem: Environmental > Terrestrial > Soil > Riparian zone | place: USA: East...
CCGCTGCCCCGCCGCCGTGCCGCTTGCAGCCACTCAACGCCGTCAACGCGTACCGCGTCCCGATTCTGGGGGCCGAGGAGCCGATCGGAGCGCGCCACATCCACCGCCATCCGGCCCAGGTTCTCGAACACGGCGCGCGCGAGCGCCTCGACCTCGTGGGCCGAATACTTCCCTGGAAATGCCCGGTGGAGATTATCCAGGGCGATGCTGCGGTGTCGCCGATCCAGCCGGAATGCCAGGCGCCCGACCTCTTCCCCCACGGAGTAGGCAGCGGATCCGGGGAGCCAGTCCAGACACCTGGCCAGGCCCACGACCAGCATCCATTCGAGGACCGTCGTGGGGCTCCAGCGGGAACGCTCAGCCACGCCGCCCTCCCACACAGCGGATGAGCAGCGCCTCGAGCCCGTCCATCCCCTCAGTCACCTCCAGTTCCACCTGGAGCACGAGAATCGGCCGGCAGAGCTGCTCCGCGACTCGCAGCGGGGCCATCCGGACGGCATCCTTCTCCGTAGTGACGACCAGCTCGGCGGCTGCCTCCTGGGCCGCCTGGTTCACTCGCAACAGGTTCGCCGGCCCGTACGGATGATGGTCCGGGAATGCCAGCCTTCCGGCAAGTACCACGCCCAGATCCGTGAGCGTCCGCTGAAACCCCTCGGGGTTCGCGATGCCGCTGAGGGCCAGCACTCGGCGACCCGCGAGAGACGCCAGCGGGTATTCCTCGCCCTCCGCCAGATCGGTGAGGCGGGTCGGCCGATGCCGGGTGAGGACCTGTGCCGCTCCGGGCACGATCTGCTTCAGATGTCGCCGCAGGCCAGCAAGGTCCGGGGCCTGGTCCGTCCGGCTGAGGACGATTGCGTGAGCACGGCGCAGCCCCGCCACGGGCTCGCGCAGACGCCCCCGAGGCAAGAGCCACCCGCCTCCGAATGGGTCGGTCGCGTCCACCATGACGAGATCCAGATTCCGATGCAGTTGCCGGTGCTGAAACCCATCGTCGAGCAACAGGACATCCAGTCGAAACCGCCGCAGGGCCTCCTGACCGGCCCGGAATCGGTCGCCGCCCACGACCACCGGAACGCCGGGGAGATGTCGCGCGAGAAGGATCGCCTCGTCACCGACCGTCTCCCAGCCCGCACGAACGTCCCGATCGTCAGCCGCCACCACGATCCTGCCGCTGTGACGTCCGTAGCCCCGAAGGAGGATCCCCACAGCCTGGCCTCGGGCGCGCAACCATTGGGCCAGGGCGATGGTGCAGGGCGTTTTTCCGCTGCCTCCGACGGTCAGATTGCCGACACAGATCACCGCACAGGGCAGCCGCCGGATGGACCGCAAGCCCGACGCAAAGGCTCCCGCGCGGAGGACGATCCCCGCCCGGTATCCGGCGGCCGCGGCCGCCAGCACGAGGCGCCAGGCGCGCTGGAAGGGCGTCGGCGCCTCAGACCGCATCGAAGCCAGGGAGTAGCTTCTGAGGGCGGCACCCAGACTCACAACAGGGGCTCCAGGAGGTCCGCGGTTCGGCGACAGGCGCCCCGATGGCTGTCCACGATGGCCCGGCCGGCCTGCCCCATCTGCCCCGCGACGCGGGGCTCCTGCAGGATCCGGAGGATCTCGCTCGCCATGGTGGCGGCATCCCGGACCTCTCTGCCGGCCCCCTGCTCCAGAAAGAGCCTCCCCATCTCTGCAAAGTTGCCCATGTGTGGTCCGAACAGCACGGGTCGTGCGTAGGCCGCCGGCTCCAGAATGTTGTGGCCACCGATGGGCACGAGACTCCCGCCTACGAAGACGACCGTCCCCGCCGCGTACAGGCGGGCCAGCTCGCCCATGGTGTCCACGAGGATCACCGCGGCGGTCGCCTCGCCAGGCAACCGACTGCGGCGAACCCACGAAAAACCCCCACGCTCCAGCAGTTCCTCTACCTCCCCGAGGCGCTCGGGATGACGCGGGGCCAAGAGCAGGGTGAGGTCGGGGATGGTGCGGCGCACCGCCTGGAACACTTCCAGCACCGGCGCCTCTTCCCCCCGATGCGTGCTGCCCGCCACCAGAACGGGCTGCCCTGGGAGAAGCCCCAGCATCTGGCGGACGGCGGGCCCAGCCTCCCCGCCTTCGGCGGGGCCACCCGCGGCCAAGTCGAACTTCAGGTTCCCGACGAGATGCACCCGCTCCTTGGGTGCGCCCAGCTCCAGGATGCGGGCCGCATCCTCGGGGGTCTGCATGCAGAACAGACGGATGCCCTGGAGCACCCGCGCAAACAGTCCCCGCACCCGACGATAACGGGGAAAGGAGCGGGGGGAGATTCTCCCATTGATCAGCACGACGGGGATGCCGCGGATGCCGCACGCCCGGATGAAGTTCGGCCAGAGCTCGGTCTCGGTGAGCAGCACGATCCTCGGCCGAAGACGGTCCAGCACGGGGCGCACGGCCCAGCCGAAATCCAGCGGAAAGAAGACGAACTGCTTGGCCGCCAGCCGCTGCTCGGCGACGGCGCGGCCAGTGTCCGTCACCGTGGAGACCAGCAGGGACAGATCCGGCCGGCGCGCCGCCAGCTCCCGCGCCAGCGGTGTGGCCGCCATCACCTCGCCCACCGAGACCGCGTGCAACCAGACGGGTGCCGTCGGCCCCATCCAGACCGGAATCCGCCCCAGCCGCTCCGGGAGACCCCGGCGATACTTTCCCCGGAGGACCGCCTGGGCCACGAACACCGGCAGCCCCGCGATGAAGAAGGCACCGAGCCCGAAGCTGTACAGCCAATACATCATAATACGTCCAAAACCGTTTCCGCCTGTGGCGGATTCGGCAGTTCGACTGTTCGATGGATTCCAGGCCCGTCGAACTGCCGACCGTCTTTCATCCGTTGGCTGCCCGCATGTCTGCCTCCGCGACCAGCCCGTCCAATCGTTCAGCCAGCAGCGATTGGAACTTCTCCACTGCCGCCTCATCGGCATCCCCCGGCACGTAGATGGGTTCGCCCCACACGTATACGCCACGCCCGAAAGGATGGGGGACCAGGAACTGGTCCCAACTCGCCAGGATCGTCCGGGGCCACACCCCGAAAGCGACGGGGAGGATGGGCATCCCCGACAGACGGGCCAGTTCGATCACGCCGGATTTCACTCGCTGCCGCGGTCCCTTCGGCCCATCAGGGGTGATCACCACGTTGCTGCCATCCCGGAGGCGGTGGATGAGGTGCCTGAAGGCGCGGGCCCCGCCGCGCGTGGCCGAGCCCCGCACCGCCGAGAATCCCAGTCGCTCGGCAATCCGGGTGATGTATTCTCCGTCGCGGTGCTGGCTGATGAGGATCGTGACTGGCGTTCCTGGATAGGCGAAAGGCATCATCAGGAGCCTCCCATGCCAGAAGGCAACGATGATGCGTTCCCCCTTGGCCCAGCAGGACTCCGGATGCTGCCGGCCGACATCGTGCCGGCGAAGCGTGGCCATGACCACCCGCATCAGTCGACCGGCGATCCAGGGGCCGACGGTCAGACTGATCTTCCAATCTCGGGGAGAACCCCAGGACATACCCATGGAGACCGCCCGCCATCACGAAGCAGGGAGGAGCGCCAGGACCTCACGAGCGGCGCGCTCTGCGGCCCCTGGCCTGCCCAGGCGTGCGCGGACCTCGCCCAGGGCTGCGCGCATCCGGGCCAGGCGTTCGGGCGAATCCAGGATCTCCGCCGCGGTGGCTGCCAGCCGCTCCGGCGTGGCCTCATACTGGATGAGTTCCGGGACGATGCCGGCATCGGCGACCAGATTCGGCAGGCCGATGAACCGAACCCGGACCAGGAGGCGCGCCAGGTACCATGTAAGCGCCCCCACACGGTAGGTGATGATCATGGGGGTGCCCAGGATGGCCGCCTCCAGGGTCACGGTTCCCGACACCGCCAGGAGCAGGTCGGCGGCTCGCATGACCTCGTAGGATCGCCCCTGGACGACCGCTGCGGGGACTCCCGACGCCGCGACGGCCTCCTCCACCGCCTTCCCATCCAGCGTGGGGGCCAGCCCCAGGAGCACCCCGAGGCCCGGATGTCCAGCCACGAGGCGTCTTGCCGTCTCCAGCAGGACCGGCAGATTGTGGCGGACCTCTGCCTGCCGGCTCCCGGGGAGCAGGCCCAGCACGGGCGAGGACTCTGGGATGCCCAGGGCGGCGCGGCAGGCCTGCCGCGGAGGCACCTCGGCCAGGGCGTCCAGCAGGGGATGTCCTACGAAGGTCACGTCCACGCCGGCCTCCCGGTACATGGCCTCCTCGAACGGGAACAGGACGAGCATCTTCCGCACCACGCGCCGGATCGTGCGGATCCGCCCGCGCCGCCACGCCCAGACCTGGGGGCTGATGAAGTAGCAGACGGGGATGCCGAGCCGGTGAGCTGTGCGCGCCAGGAGGAGATTGAAGTCCGGGAAGTCTATGCAGATCAGCAGGGTCGGCCGAACAGCGGCGAGGTGCCCGCGCAGGCGCCGGAGCGCCTCCCGGAGGGCCCGGCGTTTCTCCCACAGCTCGGTCAGGCCGACAACCGCCGTGTCAGCCGCATCGGCCAACAGGTGGACGCCGGCGGCCCGCATCTGCGCCCCGCCCATCCCCTCCAGAGTCAGCTGCGGGGCAAGTCGCCTGAGCCACTCCGCCAGGCGGGCGCCGTGCAGATCACCGGAAGCCTCCCCCGCCACCATCAATATCCGTGCCGCCAGCGGCGACCCGTGAATTGGGGCAGCCGTGGATGGGTGAACCTGGGGTTCAGCGGACTGGCCCACCACCTCCGTCTCCTACAAATTCGCGAATCCACCCATTCGCCAATCCATCCACCTCACGTCAGAGACGGTCGATGATCTGGGCCGCCACGGCCACGGCCTGTCTCCCGTCCTCACCCGGAACCATCGGCGGGCGGCGGGTGCGCACGCTGCTCACGAAATCCTCCAGTTCCTGCCGCAACGGCTCAACGCGCGAGACCGGAATATCCACCCGGGTGAGCCGCGACCTCCCCGACCCGTCGGCGGGGGTCGGCCGGAACAGGTGGAGCTCCTGGCTGGCGTAGTCCAGGACAAAGTAGGTGTCCCGTTGGAAGACTCGGATTTTGCGCAGGCGCTCCCCGCTCACCCGGCTGGCGGTCAGGTTGGCTACGCAGCCCGAGGCGAACTCGATGCGGGCATTGGCGATGTCCACCTGATCCGAGATGACGGGTACCCCCACGGCGCTGACCGCCGTGACGGGAGCCTTCACCAAGGTTAGGACGATATCGATGTCGTGGATCATGAGGTCCAGGACGACGTCCACGTCGGTGCCGCGACCCGGGAACGGCCCCATCCGGTGGACCTCGATAAACCCGGGGTCCTGGACCAGCTTCGCCAGGGCCTGGACGCCGGCATTATACCGCTCGCTGTGGCCGACCTGGAGGATGCGCCCCCCGGCCGCCGCCACGGCCACGAGGTCATCCGCCTCGGTGACCGTCCTGGTGATCGGCTTCTCCACCAGGACATCACTCCCCGCCACCAGGAAGGCCCGGGCGATCTCCGCGTGCAGGAGCGTCGGCACGGCCACGCTGACAGCATCCACCTTCCCCAGCAGCGTCCGATAATCCGCCGCAGCCGGGACCCGCAGCCGCCCGGCCACCTCACGCCGGCGCGCCTCGGCCACGTCCACCACCGCGACCAACTCCACCCCGGGCAGCTCGGTGTAGATCCGAGCATGGTGCTGCCCCAGATGGCCCACCCCGACGACCGCTACTCGAACGTTCCGCTCGCTCGTGTCCATCGCTCGCGAGAGCGTTCGATGGTTCGGCAGTTCGGGTGTTCGGGCGTTCCTCGGACCCGAGAGAACCGCCGAACCCTCGAACCACCGAACCGTCGAACGCTTTTCCTTCCTAGTCGGCGACGACTGCCACGTCCAGCTCGTCCGCCCCCGCCACGAATCGCTCCCGGTCCAGGAGCAGCGAGCGTCCCGCGTCCAGCGCCAGGGCGGTGGCGCTGGCGTCCCGCAGGGCGGAGAGCGTTTCCGGGCCGATCGTGGGGAGGTCGAAGCGGAGATCCTGATCCGGCCGGCTCACCTTGACCACCACGATCCCGCCCCGGCCGAGCTCCCCTCCACGCCTGATAGCGGCGTCGGTTCCCTCCACGGATTCGACGGCCAGGACGGTCCCGTGCTTCAGGACCAGCGTCTGTCCGATCCGGAGCGCCGCAATCTGGCGCGCGATCTGGCGCCCCATGTCGATGTCGCTCTGCTCCCGCCCCGTGGGCCCCCGCCGCGTGAGCCGCCCGGGCTGCACCAGCAGGGGGCCGAGAAACCGGGGCGTCTCCAGGACCTGGATCCCCTCAGTCGCCAGGGCATCCACGATGGCCTCCAGCAGGCTGTCGCCTCGAAGATCCCGCGCCTTGAGCAAGACCTTCGCCCCCAGCAGGTCGGGACGCGCTCGGGAGAACAGGCGGGTGATCTCGACCTTCCCCAATACGAGGACGTCCGTCACCCGCTCGTCTCGGAGGGCGCTGACGGTGGCCCCAAGCTGCCCCACGTGGACCCAGTGGATGGCATCCACCCACTCGGCCAGCGACGGGTCGGTCTCCTCCTTGACGGCGACGACCACGACGCGCAGGCCCTGCCTCCGCGCTTCCGCCGCCGCCACGAAGGGCAGCCGGCCACTGCCTGCCAGGATTCCCAGCGCCTCCATTGGCGACTACTTGATGATCCCGCGCTGGGATCGCTTGACGAAGTCGATGAGCCGCTGCACCTCGGGGGATCCGCTGAGCTCCTGCTCCAACTGGGCCAGCGCCTGGGACGTGTTGAGGTCGGAGGTGAAGAGGATGCGGTAGGCCTGTTTCAGGGCCTGGATCGCCTCGGCCGAGAACCCGTGACGGCGCAGCCCCACCACGTTGAGGCCGAAGGGCTTGGCCCGATTGCCTTGGGCCTTGACGTAGGGCGGGATGTCCTGCAGCACGGCAGAGCACGCGCCGAGGAACGCGTAGTCTCCCACCCGCACGAACTGGTGAATGCCGGTCATCCCCCCGATCACCGAGCACCGACCGATCTCCACGTGACCCGCCAGGGAGGCCTGGTTGGCCATGATCACCCGCTCCGCTAGGTGGCAGTCGTGGGCCACATGAGCGTACGCCATGATGAAATTCTCCGGTCCGATGGTGGTCACCCCCGAGCCCCCGGTGCTGGCCCGGTGGATCGTGGCAAACTCGCGTACCAGGGTGCGGTCGCCGATGATGACGCGGGTCGGCTCCCCGTGGTATTTCACGTCCTGCGGCGGGGCGCCGATGATGACGTGCGACCCGATGCGGCACTCTGCGCCGATCTCCGTCCGTCCCTCCAGAATCGTATGGCTCCCGATGCTGGTCCTGGGTCCCACGCGCACCTGGGCGCCGATAATCGCAAAGGCGCCGACGCTGACCCCCCCTGCCAATTCCGCGCCGGGCTCCACCAGGGCCGTCGGATGGATGCTGACCACCTGCCGCTCCTAGACTGCCAGGGGCGCGACTGGCGGCCCCGCGGGGTCGCGTTCGACGACCACCGAGCTCAATTCCGCCTCCGCCACCAGCTTCCCATCCACGTAGGCGGCGCCCTTCATTCGGCAGACTTGTCGGCGGAGCTGGAGGATCTCAACCTCAAACCGAATCTGGTCCCCGGGGACCACGGGGCGTCGGAACCGGGCCCGGTCAATCCCGGTGAAGTAGAAGACTTTCTTCTCGGCCCGCGCATCCAGGCTGCGCATCAAGAGAACGCCGCCGACTTGGGCCATGGCTTCCACGATCAGGACCCCCGGCATGATGGGGTGGCCGGGGAAGTGGCCGGGGAAGAACGGCTCGTTGATCGTGACGTTTTTGATCCCCACCACCCGCTTCCCCAGCTCCAGCTCCAGGATGCGATCCACGAGGAGAAACGGGTAGCGGTGCGGAAGGGTGTCCTGGATCTCTTTGGGGCCCAACATGCTTCGCTCCCTTCGTGGCCGTCTAGCCCGCCAGGCGGGCCTCCAGGGCCGCCAGACGCTCCTCCAGCGCGCGCAGGAGCTTGCGCATCTTGGACAGCCCTGCCGTGGCCACCAGCTGCCGCTTGAACTCGGTGTGAGGGATGGCCGGCGATCCCAGGACCACGGAGCTGGAGGGGAGATCCTTCGTCACGCCGGCCTGCGCCCCCACGATCACATCGTCGCCGATCTCGACGTGGTCCACCACGCCGACCTGTCCCGCCAGCGTGACTCGCGACCCGACGCGCGAACTCCCCGAGATCCCCACCTGCGCCACGATCACGGTATCCGCTCCGATGCGGACGTTGTGCCCGATCTGGACCAGGTTGTCGATCTTCGTGCCGCGGCCGATGCGGGTTTCGCCCAGGGTGGCCCGGTCGATGGTCACGTTGGCCCCGATCTCCACATCGTCCTCGATCACGACCCGGCCGACCTGGGGGATCTTGACATAGTGATGGCCGTCCCGGGCATACCCGAACCCGTCGGCCCCGATCACGGTGCCGCTGTGCACGGTGACCCGGTCCCCCAGGAGCACATCATCCCACAGGGTGACCTGGGGGAAGATCCGGCAGGCCTGGCCGATTCGCACCCTGGCGCCGACAGCCACGTGCGCCTCCAGCATCGTGCCCGCCCCCACCTCGGCGCCCGGGCCCAGCACGGTGAGGGGTCCCACGCTGGCGCCGGGGGCCACGCGGGCGTCAGGCGCTACCACCGCGGTGGGATGGATGCCGGGGAGCGGGCGCGGCGAGGGATGAAACAGGCTCAGGGCGCGGGCGAAGGCGAGGTACGGGTTCGGGGTGCGGAGGGCGGGGCGGTCCATCGGCGGGAAGCCCTCGGGGAGGATCACGGCCCCCGCGGCCGAGCCAGCCAGGCGAGAGAGATGCCGCTCCTGGACGACGAAGGTCAGATCCTGGAGCCCGGCCTCCTCCAGGCCGCGGACGCCGCGAATCTCCAGTTCGCCATCCCCATCCAGCCGGCACTCCAACCGTTCCGCCAACTCTCCGAGCCGCACCGTGCCCCGCTTCCCGTGCCTCGAACGGCTACCCCATCTATCCCACGGCCGCGCGCCGCGTTACTCGACTCCCCGTCGTCAACCGGTTGCCTCGGCATCGTCTCCCGGCGCGCCCGCTGGTGGCCGCTGGGCCGCAGGCGTGGGGAGGCTATTTTTGTTTGGCATCGTACCGCTTGATGATTTCGGTCGTGATGTCCACCGACGGCGCGCTGTAGATCAGCGTGCTGCGTTCCAGGATGGAACTGTACCCTTGGTCCTTGCCGTACTCCTGGATCACCGCGAAGATCTCGCGCGTGATATCTGTCTCCGCCTCGCGGACCTGCTTCTCGAAGTCCCGGTTGGCATCCTCCGCGATCCGGCGGGCATCCCGCACCATGCGCTGGATCGCCTCGGACTTTTCCCGCTTGGCCTGCTCGCTCAGGAGTGGCGCCTGCTTCTCCACGTCGGCCTGCAGCTTCATCACCTCTTGCTGCTTGGCGTCCAAATCCTTCTGGCGTGTCGCCCGCTCCTGATCCAGCTTCTGTCTGACCGCGGAGCCCTTCTGGGACTGATTCAGCACCTGTTGGATATCTACGACGCCGATGCGGAGCGGCTGCGCCGCCCACACCGGCCCTGCCCATCCGAGGAGGAGCACCCAGAGCATGGCCGTCATGGCCGCCCCCCCGCATCTCAAGACACTTCGCCTCACGTTTCGCGCCTCCCGTTCCCTACCAGGTCCAGGACCCTGCAAGGCTCGTCCAGGGTTTGAGGAGATGACAAATCCGGCATCGACCGCGGCGTTCAGGTGCCATGGCCGACCGACCGTTGTGACCTCCACTAGAACGACTTGCCTGCACTGAAGTGAAGCTTCTGCTGCGCCTCCCCCGGTTGCTTGGCCAGATTCCAGCCCCAGTCCAGACTGATTGCCCCGAGTGGGGAGACGAACCGGATCCCCACGCCTGCAGACCGCTTGACGGACCATTCGAAGGGGGTCCCCTCACCGAACGAGTTCCCTAGGTCAACGAAGACCAGTCCCCGCATCCGGAGGGGTTCGTATAGGGGGAACAGGACCTCGTGGTTGATGAAGAAGGCCTTGTTGCCGCCCGTTTCGCCCCCGGTCACGGGATCCCTGGGGCTGATGCTGAAATTCTTGAACCCTCGAATGGTGCCGATGCCGCCCAGATAGAAGCGCTCCTGGACCGGAAGGTTGGGCGTGTCGCCGAAGGAGTCCCCATACGCGATGCTGCCCCGGATGTGCCCAACGAGCTTCCACCAGAGTGGGAAGTACTGGGAGAGGTCCAGGGAGGTCTTGGTGAAATTGGTGCCGGCATCCAGGAAGCCTCCCGCATACTGGAAGCTGGCCCGGGCCAGGAGACCTTGCGTGGGCTCGGTAAAGGAGTCGCGTGTGTCCCGGGTGAGCATGAAGGTGAGCGAACTGGTTTTCGAGACGCCGCCCGACTCCGCCGCCTGTTCTACCACGACAAAGGGCGCCCCGGGTTGAACGTCCTTGATCCGCACCTTTTCATACGTGTAGGCAACCGTACCGAAGATCTGCCAGAAGAGCACATGCCCAACGCTCAAGCTCGCCCCTTGGGTGGATTGGTTGTAGCCCAGGGTGCTTTCTTGGTTGGCCGTGTTGAACGCGTAGATCCGTGGCTCCAGGAGAAAATTCGTGTCCAGGAAGTGGGGGTCCGTGTACACCACGTTGCCGCGATTGGCATTCTGACCGATCTGGACGTTGATGCTCGCCGCCTTCCCCAGGCCGAACAGGTTGTTCTGGGAGATGCTGGCCACGCCGATGGCCCCATCCACCGAGCTGTAGCCGCCCCCGATGGTGAAGGCGCCGGTAGGCTTCTCCTTCACGTCCACCGTCACGTCCACCCGGTCTTCGGCCGCGGCCCGCTTGGTGTCCAGCTTCACGTCCTCGAAGTAGCCGATGTTCTGCAGGTTGCGACGGCTGGCCTGCAGCAGGGCGCTGTTGAAAACATCCCCCTCAACCAGGAGGACTTCCCGGCGGATCACCTTGTCCCGCGTGCGCAGGTTCCCCGTGATCTCGATCCGGTTGATGAAGGCCTGGCGGCCCTCCGTGATCTCGAGGGCCACGTCCACCGTGGTGTCGGCCTGCTGGACATCCGTGACTGGGGCCACGTCGGCAAACAGGTAGCCTCGCTCCGCGTACCGGTCGGTGATGGCCACCACGTCGGCCTGCAGGGATTCCCGGCTGAAGATTCCCCCCGCCCGGCTCTTCACTAGGCCCCGGATCTCGGCCTCCGAGAGCAGGTGATTGCCCTTGATGGCGAGCGCGCGGATGTGATACTGCGGCCCCTCCTGAACCCGGATGATGATCCGGAGCTTCTTCCGCTGGGTGTCGAGCTGGATCTCCGGCTCCTCCACCGCGATATCCAGGAACCCGTTGTCCAGGTAGTAGGCCCGGATCCGGTCCAGGTCGCGGCGCAGCTCCTCCCGCTTCAGGGTGCCGCCGAAGAAGAACAGGAACAGCTCCGAGGTCTGGAGCTTGCTCTTGATATCCTTTTCCTTGAGGTATTGGTTCCCGACAATTCGGATCTCGCCGACGTCGAATTTGTCCCCCTCCACGATGGTGAAGGTGACCCCCACCTCCTGCGGCGAGATCCGCTCTTCCTGCCCGTCCACCTGGGCCTGGTAATAGCCCTCCTCCTCGTAGAACAACCGGATCTTCTCCGCGTTCTTGCCCAGCCCTCCGGGCGGGACAATCGCGCCCTCCACCAGGTCGATCTTGGCCCGGATCTTGTCCGTGGACAACTTCCGGTTGCCCACGATCTTGAGGCTCTGGATGCTGGGCTTCTCGTGGAGGACGAAGGTGAGCTTGAGCCCTCCCTCGAAGATGTCGGCCTGGACCACGATGTCTTCGAAGTAGCCCAGGCTATAGAGCGCTTTGATGTCCTCGCGCACCACCTCGGGTGAATAGGGATCCCCGATCCGGCTCTTGAGCTTGTAACGGACGGTGGCCTCTTCGACCTTGCGGGCCCCGACCACGTCGATCTGGGTGATGAGAGGCTGGTCCTGCGCCCCGGCCCCCCGGGGTGGAGCGAGGAGAAGAAGACAACTGCAGGCGAGGACAGTCAGCCGAAGGCATCGCAGCGACGTCACGAGTTCTCGCTGTGGGGAACGAGCGACCTAGGCCAGACCTCGACGTCCGGCCCTTCGCTGAAGCTCGTCGGCGGACGTTACCACCATCCTTCCCGAAAGCCAAGCAGAAAGTGCGCCGGGCAGACAATTCCCGCGGGCGGCATCCCTGGGGGGAGCAGCGTTACGAAGGCGCCTCAACCGCCTCGGCCGCTTCGAAGTTGAGGGTGGCGCCCTCGCCCTTGCTGATGCGGATGGTCCCGCCCTCCTCGAACCGGCCCTTCAGAACCTCCTCGGCCAGGGCGTCCTCCACGTAGCGCTGGATGGCCCGGCGCAGCGGGCGGGCGCCGTAGTTGGGGTCGAAGCCCTGCTCGATGAGGAACTCCTTCGCCTCCCTCTCGACCTGGAGGCTCATCTGCTTTTCCTTGAGCTGCTGCTCCAGCCGGTGCAGCATCAGGTCCACGATCTGCCGCATGTGGTCCTTGGTCAGCGGGTGGAACACGATCACCTCGTCGATGCGGTTCAACATCTCCGGATTGAAGGCGCGCTTCAGCTCGTTGTTGACCGTCTCCTTCATCTTCTCGTAGGAATGGCCCTCATCCCCAGCCTTGGCGAATCCCATGTTGGTGTGCAGCGTGAACTGCCGCGTGCCGAGGTTGGAGGTCATGATGATGATGGTGTTCCGGAAGTCCACCGCCCGCCCGTAGTTGTCGGTCAACCGCCCGTCCTCCAGAATCTGGAGGAGCAGGTTGAAGACCTCGGGGTGCGCCTTCTCGATCTCGTCCAGCAGGACCAGGGAGAAGGGGCGCCTACGCACCTTTTCGGTGAGCTGGCCGGAGTCGTCGTAGCCGATGTAGCCGGGCGGCGCGCCGATGAGCCGCGAGGTCGAGAATCGCTCCATGTACTCCGACATGTCCACCCGGACCAGGGCATCCTCGGTCCCGAACAGGAACTCCGCCAACGCCTTGGCCAGCTCGGTCTTCCCCACGCCGGTGGGTCCCAGGAAGATGAAGGAGCCCACCGGGCGATTGGGGTTCTTCACCCCCGCCCGGGACCGCCGGATGGCCCGTGCCACGGCCTGGATGGCCTCCTCCTGCCCCACGACGCGCCTGGCCAGCTCCGCCTCGATGCGCAACAGCTTGGCCGACTCCGCCTCCTCCAACTGCTGGAGGGGGATCCCAGTCCACTTGGCCACCACGTAGGCGATGTCTTCCTCGCTGACCATCGTCTTGGCCTTGGAGCGCTGATCCTTCCAGTTCGCCCTCCGCTCCTCCAGCTCGGCCCGGAGCTTCCGCTCCGCGTCACGGAGCCGCGCCGCCACCTCGAACGCCTGGGTCCGAATGGCGTCCTCCTTCTGGGCGCGGAGCCGCTCGACCTCGTTCTCCATCTCCCGCAACTCGGGCGGGAGCACCATCCCCTTCAGCCGGGCCCGGGCCCCGGCCTCGTCAATCACGTCAATGGCCTTGTCGGGGAGGAACCGGTCGGCGATGTAGCGCTGGCTGAGGCGCGCGGCCGCCACCACCGCCTCGTCGGTGATGATGGCCTGGTGGTGGGTTTCGTACCGATCCTTGATCTCTCGCAGGATCCGGATCGTCTCCTCCACGCTGGGGGGGCCGACGTGGATAGCCTGAAACCGCCGCTCCAGGGCGCGGTCCTTTTCGATGTACTTCCGGTATTCGTCCATGGTGGTGGCGCCGATGCACTGCAGCTCGCCGCGGGCCAAGGCCGGCTTCAGCATGTTGCTGGCGTCGATGGCCCCCTCGGCGGCCCCCGCCCCTACCAGGGTGTGCAGCTCGTCGATGAACATGATGATGTTGCCGGACTGCTGGATCTCCTTCACTACAGCCTTGAGCCGCTCCTCGAACTGGCCACGGTACTTGGTGCCGGCGACCATGCCGGCCAGGTCCAGTTGCACCACCCGTTTGCGCAGCAGGATCTCGGGCACGCTGCTGGCCACGATCTGCAGGGCCAGCCCCTCCACGATGGCCGTTTTGCCCACGCCCGCCTCGCCGATCAACACCGGGTTGTTCTTCTTCCGCCGGCTCAGGACCTGGATGACGCGCTCGATCTCCGCCTCGCGCCCGATCACAGGGTCCAACTTATCCTGCCGGGCCAGGGCGGTGAGGTCCACGCCGAATTCGTCCAGCGCGGGGGTCCGGGTGGAGGACGTCTGCTTGGAGGCCTGCTCGCCCAAGAGTTCCTGCGCCTGCGCCTTGGCGGCCGCCACACTCACCCCGAAATCTCGGAGGACCAGGGAGGCGATGCCTTCTCCCTCGCGGATCAGGCCGAGCAGGAGGTGCTCCGTGCCGATGTAATTGTGGCCCAGGGAGCGCGCCTCGGAGATCGCATACTCCAGGACCTTCTTGGCCTGCGGCGTAAACGGGATCTCTCCGGCCGGCGAGAACTCCGTGCCGACGGCGACGATCTTTTCGATCTCCGCCTTCAGGGCCGAAATGTTCACGTTCAGCTTTTTCAGGATGGCCACGGCCAGGCCATCCCCCTCGCGGATCAGGCCGAGCAGCAAGTGCTCCGTGCCGACGAAATTATGGCCGAGGCGTATGGCCTCCTCACGGGCCAGAATGATCACCTTACGGGCGCGTTCCGTGAATCGCTCGAACATAGGCGGCTCCTCGTGACCTCCCTGCCTCTCCGCCTCCCCGGTCGTCGACCGCGGGCCGGCGGCATTGCCAGCGAAGGGATTATACCTGACGAGTCTGGGGACGGGAAGGGGCAAATTTCGCGACGGAAGCGTCGTGGCCAGCCCGCCGTGGAGCCCTACTCCACCATCCGGCCATCCAGCATCCGCAGGATGCGATCCGCCCGGCTGGCCAGCGCCTCGTTATGGGTGACGATGACGCATGTAAGACGACGCTCGCGGTTGATCTGGCGCAGCACCTCGAAGACCTCTTCCCCGGTCTTGCTGTCCAGGTTCCCCGTCGGCTCGTCCGCCAGCAGCACGGCCGGCTCCCCCACGAGCGCCCGGGCCATGGCCACCCGCTGTTGCTCCCCTCCAGAGAGCTCTCCCGGCCGGTGTCGCAGCCGGTCCGCCAGCCCCACCTGTGCCAGGAGGACTTGGGCCCGACTCCTTGCCCGGGCCACCGGCTGGCGCCGGATGAGCAGCGGGAGCATGACGTTTTCCAGGGCGGTGAACTCGGGCAGCAGGTGGTGGAACTGGAAGACGAACCCCACCTGCCGGTTCCGGAACTCCGCCAGGGCCGCATCGATCAGGCCGGACAGCGCGGTCTCGCCGTATCGGATCTCGCCGCCCGTCGGTCGCTCCAGCGCGCCCAGCAGGTGCAGCAGGGTGCTTTTCCCGACTCCGGAGGGACCCACCACCGCCACCATCTCTCCCGGCGCGATGCCCAGGCTGACCCCCTTGAGCACCTCGACGCGATCCCCGTCGCGCGGGAAACTCTTCCACACGTCCTGGACCTGGATCTCAACGCTCATGGCGCAATCGTGAATATCGAATGTCGAATGTCGAATTCCGAACGATCCCCTCGACATTCAAGATTCGACATTCGCCGGATCGTCATTCGTACCGGATGGCCACGACGGGATCCACCCGGGCCGCCTGGCGCGACGGCACGATCGTGGCGAGGAAGCTGATCACGAAGGCGGTGACCGTGATGGCCACCACGTCCGGCCACAGGATGCGGGCCGGCAGCTTGTCCAGCAGGTAGACATCCTGGGGAAAGGCCTTGAAGCCGAAGAGCCACTCCACGGTCGCCACGATGGGATCCAGGTTCTTGGCGATGCCGAGGCCCGCCAGCAGCCCCAGCAGTGTTCCCGCGGCCCCGATGATCATCCCCTGCACGATGAACACGGCCATGAGGCTGCCCCCGGTGGCGCCCATGGACTTCAGGACGGCGATCTCCTTCCGCTTCTGCATGACCAGCATGATCAGCGTGCTGATGATGCCGAAGGCCGCCACCAGGACGATCATCGTCAGGATCACGAACATCACGATCCGCTCCACCCGGAGCGCCGAGAAGAAGTTCCGATTCAACTCCATCCACGTCCGCGTGAAGTACGGGAACTTCAGGCGGGCGCGAATAGCTTCGGCGATCTGGGCTGCCTGGTAGATGTCCCGGACCCGCACCTCGATGCCGCTGACGGCCGACCCCATACGGAAGAGTTGCTGGGCCGTGGGGACGGCGATCATGGCCAGTTTCGAGTCGAACTCGGCGAACCCGACCTGGAAGATTCCCACTACCGTGAACCGGCGTATGCGCGGCATGACCCCCAAGGGGGAGAGGTCCCCGCCCAATGGCAGGAGGACGTCCACCGGGCTCCCCACAGCCACGCCCAGGCTGCTGGCTAGATACGAACCGAGGACGATCCCGTCCGGGGGGAAAACGGGGCGGGGGCTGGCCATGGCGGCGGTGAGTTCCGCGCTCGCGCTCCTGAGTGTCCTGCGGAAGTCGGTGGTCTCCACGGCCGAGGCCAAGTCAATGCCTCGCAGGACGGTCCCTGCGGTCCGCCCAGCCGTCGTCAGCAACACCTCGTTGTAGGTGAAGGGAGAGGCCGAGGTAACGCCCGGAACCCCCCGGACACCCGTCAGCGCCGCACCCGGCTCCTCGATTCCCCGGTCGCCGTAGCGCAGGACCCAGATGTGGGCGTTCGTTCCCAGGATCTTGTTGCGGAGGTCGAACTCGAACCCGCTCATGACCGCCATCACCACGATGAGGGCCATGACGCCGACGGCCACGCCGGCGATGGAGATGAAGGTGATGACGGAGAGGGAGCGCTGCCGCCGCTTGGCCTTGAGATACCGGAGGCTGATGAACACCTCGTAGGGAAGCGACCAGGCCATCAGACCTCTACCCCCCGAGAGGCGTCCCGTTCCAGTCCGCCTCTCGGGAACAGAGCCAATGGAAAACGGACACCTGACAACCGACAACCGGTCATCTTCGCCCTTCGACCTGGCCGGTTGTCGGTTGTCGGTTTTCAATTTGAAAATCCGAGGCCTATCCTCCGCCCTCGGTGGTCTCAAGACCTCGGGCTTCCGGGCGGAGCAACGGGAACAGGATCACATCGCGGATGGAGGGGGCATCGGTGAGGAGCATGACCAGGCGGTCGATGCCGATCCCCTCCCCAGCCGTGGGTGGAAGCCCGTACTCCAGCGCCCGCAGGAAATCGTCATCCATGCAGTGCGCTTCCTCGTCCCCGGCGGCTCGCGCCTCGGCCTGCGCCTCGAGGCGGCGTCGCTGCTCCCGCGGGTCGTTCAGCTCGGTATAGGCGTTGGCCAGCTCCAGGCCGGCCACGTACAGCTCGAAGCGCTGGGCGTAGCGGGGATCATCCGTCCTGGCCTTGGCCAACGGAGACAGTTCCGCAGGGAAGTCGGTGATGAAGGTCGGTGGAACGAGCTTCTCCTCCACCCGGGCCTCGAAAAGTTCGACCAGCAGTTTCCCCCACCCCCAGGTCGGTTTGACCGCAACGCCACTCGCCTCGGCCGCCGTGCGGAGCGCATCCGCAGTCCGGACCTCCTGGGGACTGAGGCCACCCAGTTTCACCAGCGCCTCTTCCAGGGACAGGCGGGGCCAGGGTGGGGCGAAGCAGATCTCCCGCCCTTGATAGGTGATGGTCTCGCTCCCGCAGACGGCTCGGACCAGCTGGAGCAGGAGTTCCTCTGTCAGAACCATGAGGTCCTGATAGTCAGCGTACGCCTGGTAGAACTCCAGCATGGTGAACTCGGGATTGTGCTGGGTGGACAGCCCTTCGTTCCGGAAGTTCCGATTGATCTCGTACACCCGCTCCAGGCCGCCCACCACGCAGCGCTTGAGGTGGAGTTCCGGCGCGATCCGGAGGTACAAGCTGAGGTTGAGGGCGTTATGGTGGGTCACGAAGGGCCGGGCCGCGGCACCACCCGGGATCGGGTGCATCATGGGGGTCTCGACCTCGAGGAAACTGCGGGCGTCGAAGAAGCGCCGGATCTCGGCGACGATCCGCGCCCGACGCCGGAACAGCTCCACCACGGGCGGGTTGGCGATCAGGTCCACGTAGCGTTGGCGGTAGCGCACCTCCACGTCGCTCAGGCCGTGCCACTTGTCGGGGAGCGGGCGCAGGGATTTGGCCAGGAGGGTGAGACTCTCGGCCTGGACCGTCAGCTCACCCGTCTTCGTGCGGAAGAGCCGTCCCCGGACGCCCAAGAAGTCGCCGACGTCGACGCGCTGGAATAAGCCGTAGGCGGACTCCCCCACCGCGTCCTGGCGAACGTAGATCTGGATCTTCCCGGTCTGATCCTTGATGTGAGCGAAGGAGGCCTTGCCGTGCCCGCGGAGGGACAGGACCCGGCCGCCCAGCGCGACGGGTTCGGCCGCCGCCAGCGTGGCGTCATCGCCGGCCCCGTATCGACTCACCAAATCGCCTGCATGGTGGGTAACGGGAAAGGTGCTGGGATAGGGATCAATCCCGTCGCGGCTGAGGTCTTCCAGCTTCTTCAGACGCTCGCGGATGAAGGCATGGGCGTCTTCCACACGACCTCCGGGAGAGGGAACGGAACCTTGCGAGAGGTGAGGCGATTATAGGGGTCGCCTCCAGGGGAGTCAAGCCGAGGACAACCAAGGAAAAACGTACGAGCGTTCGACAGTTCGGACGATCGAGTGCTCACCTGGGGTCGGAACAACCGACCTGCCGAACTACCGAACTACCGAACGCATTTCGACGCGCTCACCCCTTGACCTTGAGCCGGTCCTCGTTCTCCGCGATGAACCTCTTGATCTCGTCGGCCATGGCCAGGAGCTTGAGCCACTGCTCTTTGTACAGGGTCACGGGGAACCGTCCCAGGCCGTACACCGACACCCCGCCCTTCTCGCTCACCTTGATCGTCGTGGCCCGGGAGGTCTTGGTCTTGAGGGCCTCGTTCTCGGCCCGCAGTCGCTCCACTTCCGCACGAAGTTCGTCGTCCGGCATCGGAATCCTCCTTGGCTGGTTGCCTTTCAGCCCGACACGGGGCCTCGCGCACCAGGAAAGGGTGTCGAGGCTCTACGCCGCCTTCTCTGGCGGCTTGAACAGGTATGCTTCGATGAAACGGTCCAGGTCTCCGCCCAGCACCGCGGTGACGTTTCCCGTCTCCTCCCCGCTCCGGTGATCCTTGACCAGTTGGTACGGCGCCAGGACGTAGGACCGGATCTGGCTGCCCCAGGCGATCGGCGCCTTGTCCCCCTCCAGCTTGGCCATCTCCTCATCCTGCTGCCGCTTGTAATGATCATACAGGCGGGCCCGCAGCACCTTCATGGCCATGGCCTTGTTCTTGTGCTGGGAGCGCTCGTTCTGGCACGAGGCCACGATCCCGGTGGGCAGGTGGGTGATGCGGACGGCTGAGTCGGTCACGTTGACGTGCTGGCCGCCGTGTCCACCCGCACGGAAGGTGTCGATACGCAGCTCCTTTTCCTCGATCTTGATCTCGAGATCGTCGGAGATCTCGGGATACACGAAGACCGAGGCGAAGGAGGTGTGGCGCCGCTTACTGGCATCGAAGGGCGAGATGCGAACCAGCCGGTGGACGCCCATCTCGGCCCGGAGGTACCCGTAGGCATACGGGCCGGAGACTGTCACGGTGGCGTTCTTGATCCCCGCTTCTTCCGCATCCAGCAGGTCGAGGATCTCGGTCTTGAACCCCTTGGTCTCGGCCCACCGGAGGTACATGCGCAGGAGCATCTGTGCCCAATCCTGGGATTCCGTCCCGCCAGCACCGGGGTTGATGCTCAGGATCGCATTCCCCTGGTCGTACTCTCCCGAGAGGGCCGTCTGCAGCTCCAGCGCGCGCACCCGCCGCGTGAGGTCCTGCAGACCGCTGGAGACCTCCTGGAGCGTCTCGACGTCCTCGTGATCCGTGCCGAGTTCCAGGAGCACCCGGCAGTCCTCCAGCTCCTTCACCAGGCCGGTGTGCTGCTCCAGCGTCTGGCGGAGATCGCTCTGCTCCTTCAAGACCTTCTGGGCTATTTCCGGATCGCCCCAGAATTCTGGTGCGGCCGCCGCCGCCTCGAGGGCCGCCAGTCGGGCCGTCTTGCCGGGGACGTCAAAGATACACCCGGAGCTGGTCCAGCTTCCGCTGCAGCTCATCCAGGGTGCGTTGCAGATCAGGAATCATGGCTCTCTCCTTGCCCAAGACACTCGCCAGAGTGACCGGCCATTCGCTCCTCAGGTGCGGTGCCCGCGCATCCAGCGCGCCCGCACGAGGGCCAGGGCATACGCGCCCAGGAATACCAGGCAGACCCAGGCGAGCACATCTCCATACCGGGTATACGGGGTCTCACCTTGTCGAAGCCGGATTGTCCCCACGAGGGCCGCCTCGGTGAAGATCCCGGTCTCCCCCAGGATCGCTCCGGTCGGGGCGATCACCGCGGTGACCCCGGTGTTGGCCGCGCGGACCAGATACGTGCCGTTCTCCACCGCGCGCATGGCTGCCATGGCGAGATGCTGGGAGGGGGCCCCGCTCCGTCCGAACCACGCGTCGTTGGTGATGTTCACGAGGAACTGCGCCCCCGTCCGCACGAACTCCCGCACCTCGCCCGGGAAGATGACCTCGTAACAGATCATGACGCTGAACCGCGCCCCGTCCAGGGAGAACACCGTGGCCGTGCGGCCCCGGCCGAAGTCCCCGATGCCCACGACGAGCTTGTCGAGGAAAAAGAAGATCCTCTGGAGGGGCACGTACTCGCCGAACGGAACCAGGTGACGCTTGTCGTACCGACCGTGGATCCGGGAGTCGGCCCCCAGGAGGAACGCGGTGTTGTACAGCCGGCCGTCATTTCCCACGTCGGGGCTGCCGATCAGCATGGGCGTCCCGGTTTCCGCGAGGAGTCGCTGCACGCGGGGGGCCAGCTCGGTCTCCCGCCGGAGGAAGAACGGGAGGGCCGTCTCCGGCCAGACGATCAGCGCCGGCCGCTCCGCCGCCACCCGGCGCGCCAGTCGTTCGTAGATGTCCAGGGTCGCCGTCTGGTAGCCCCGGTCCCACTTCAGCGATTGGTCGATGTTTGCCTGAAGCAGCCCCACGTGGATCGGGGCCCCTCCGGTGGGATCCCGCCACAGGACCCGCGCATACCCGAACGTGCCCACGAGGGCCAGGCACGCGACGCCGACCGGCAGGAGCGCTCCGCGCCAGCGGCCCGCCTCCCCCCGGGGTTCCATGGCCAAGGTCAGGAGGCCCGCCAGGGTCCCGTTCACCAGGACCAACAGGGCGGAGATCCCGTACACGCCGACGGCCGCCGCGAGGAGCCGGATGGCCGGCTGCCGGTACTGAGTATACCCGAGCAGCGCCCAGGGGAATCCCGAGAAGAGATGGGTCCGCAGGAACTCCAGGGCCGCCCACAGCCCGGCAGCCACCAGCGGGACGATTCCCCAGGGGAGCCGCAACCACTGCCGCCCCGCCGCCAGGAGCCACGCGAAGGCCGCCGTGTACCCCGCCAGGAAGCCGCAGAGCAGCAGAAGCGCCACCAGGCTCAGCAGGAGCGGCATCCGGCCGTAGGTGGTCATCGTGTTGATGACCCACCAGATGGTCGCGAGGTAGAAGCTCAGCCCGGCCGCATAGCCGACCCATGCCGCCTGCCGCGGGCTACTGCCCTCCAGCGCCAGGAGGAGCGGCACCAGCCCAACAAAGGCCACCGGCCCCAGGTCCCTGGGCGGGAAGGCCGCCGCACAGACGAGGCCGCTCCCCACCGCCAGACCGGCCCGCAGCATACGCGGGCCATCCAGCGCGACCGGCACATGCTCCGCAATCACACCCACCCGACCCATACCAGCGCATACAGCATGGCGGCCGCAAACATCAGGCTGTCCACTCGATCCAGCACCCCCCCATGCCCCGGAATGAGCGCCCCGCTATCCTTGGCCGTGGCGCCGCGTTTCACCGCCGACTCGCACAGATCCCCCAGGATGCCGACGACCGCGAGCCCGAGCCCGACCCCGGCTGCCGGGGCCCAGGGAATCCGCGGCCACAGCCAGCCGCTGCCCGCCATCGCCACCAGCGCCGTGGCGGCCACGCCGCCCAGGGAGCCCTCGACCGTCTTCCTGGGACTGATGCGGGGAGCCAACGGCCGCCGGCCGAGGCGGCTCCCGATGTAGAACGCCCCGGTATCCCCTGCCCAGGTCGTAAAGGCCAGGTAGTAGATAAGCTGCCG
>Ga0210377_10001396_pt1 | contig 22152 bp, 9 predicted proteins | sample PLM4_65_b1redo_FD_155480 | JGI IMG/M metagenome (GOLD analysis project Ga0210377, IMG submission 155480) | Groundwater sediment microbial communities from an aquifer in East River, Colorado, USA - PLM4_65_b1 redo | ecosystem: Environmental > Terrestrial > Soil > Riparian zone | place: USA: East...
TTCACTCCAGAACCGACATCCTTAGCGCACCGGGACCCGAAAAAGAAACAGCCCCCGGACCTTGCGGTCCGGGGGCAGTCTCTCGGGGTTATCGGTTTGGAAATTACTCCAAAGACCGATCCTTTGCCGCCCATCCGGACGAGGAGACCGGACAGGCCGATTTCAGGCAATCATCAGAACTTCTTGGTCACTCCAACTTCGATCATCCGGCCGCGCGGGTCGGCCGTGCCGTTGTAGTAGCCGCTGCGGACCTGCAGCGGAGTGGGGTTCTTGTCGAAGATGTTGATGACGCTCGCGCGCAGCTCGAGGTCCTGCCAGAACGGCGCGGTGTAGATGTAGGTCGCGTCGAACAGCAACGACGATTTCCGGTTGACGCCGTAGGTCGAATAGACCGTCTCGTTGATGGTCGTCGTCGCGGGATTGTCGACCACGATCGCCGTGAGCTGGCCTGCCGCAAATCTCTCGTCGAGCGAGCCGTGGTCGTAGTTGGCGCGCAGGCTGATGTTGTGCGTGTCATTGGCCCAGCGAACCACAGCGTTGCCCTTCCACTCGGTCGAGGCGGCCGCGAGTCCTCCGGTGCCCAGGTTGGTCAGGCCGAGACGCGGCCCGCCGAGGTCGAAAAGGATGCCGTTCACATCATACCCGCCCTGCTTGTAGTGGAGGTTCTGCGTCAACGTGAGCTGGGCGGCGACGGTGCCGTCGAACAACGGGTGCGAGTAGTCGATCGAGTAGTCGATGCCGTTGGTGATGAAGTACGGACCGTTGAGCTGGAACCGCTTCACCTCCGCGATATCGTTGGCTGTCGTCACGCCCGTGACGCAGGGCGTCGCGAACGCAACGAACGAGATCAGGCGGGCTTGGCAGTCGGCGAACTGACCCGCAGAGTTGCTCGTGGCGGTGTCCGGAATAAGCGGATTGGTGCGGTTGGACTGGGAGTCGACGGTTGCCGCCGTTGTGGAGTTCACGCCGAAGACGTTGGTCAGGATCGTTGCTTGCGGCGTGGTCGCAAGCTGGCCGTTGATGTTGATCTCGAAGAAGTCGACGCTCGCCCTGATCCGGCCATCGAACAGGTCACGCTCATAGCCGACGCCGGCGTTGAAGTTGGTGTCGTCTTCCGGACCGATATCGCTTGCAATCCTGACGGTTTCGAGACGCTGGATATTGCCGAACCGCCCGATGGTCGGGGTCGAGAACGCGATCGTATTGGGGTCGAGGTCGAGGGCCGCCTCGGCACGGTAGTTGGTCGAATAGGAACTCCGGAGGTAGAGATTGTCCGTGATGTCCCATTTGCCCGCCACGCCCCAGATGTCGCCGGTGAGAGCGCCACTGTTGAAGTCTTCGCGGCGAACGTTGATCGAGAAGTTCAGGTTGTCGAGCACCGGAAACTGGGCCTCGCCGTAGAAGGCGAGGAGCTGGGAGTCCGAGTAGGCGGGAACGTTGCGGACCGTGATGTTGGCCTTGCCCGAACCGAAGAAGGCGCTGGAAGTCGCTATGCATCCGCGCTGGCCCACGTCCTGGTTGGGCTGGGCCGGAGAGTTGACGACAGCCGGATCGGGATACGGGCACTCCTGCATCGCCATAACTTCTTCGGCGGGGTTATCGTCATTCGCGAGGAATGAGCGGCGCTCGATCATCCGCCACTGGCCGCCGGCCGCCCATCCGATAGGACCGCCTGGCAGCGTAAAGAGCGTGTCAGGAATCTCGCCTGTGAACGTCGCGTCGAACGTGCCGGACTCGTAGGTGTCCTCGGTCGTCTTGTCGACCTGGAGCCAGTCCCAGAGATCGTTAGGGTTCTGATATCCAGACGGACGGCCCGCGATGGCTCCGGAGTTGAACTGCGGGTTGGCGGCGCCGTTGGCGACGCTGGTCGCGAACGAGCTGGCGAACGGGTTGAACCACTGGCAACCAGCGGTGCCAGGCGCAACTTCGGACTGCACGCCGACCGTGCGGTTGAATGAAGCGGCCGAGGTAAAGTCGGTCGGAACCCGGTCAACCGCGTTGCAGTTCGGACCGCCATAGCCGAGCAACGCGCTTTGCAGGCGCGCCACGCTGATGTCGGGGTTCTGGTTCTGCTGGCGGTATTGGCTGTACTGCGCGTTGTAGTCGTAGCCGATGCCATCCAGGAGTCCGAACATCCCGCCTTCGCTGAACTTGCCCTTGAGGCCGGCGTTGATGATCAGCTGCTCGCGATGATAGCGCTCGCGGCGCAGGCCCGTCCCGCTGAGCGGGTCGCCGCCGAACAGAGTCGGACGCCAGTTGTTGGACGTGTAGAGTGCGCCGGTATTGGGGAGCGTCGCAGCCGTAATGCCGGTGCGCGTCATGAAGTCGTCGATGAACGGGTTACGAACGAACGTCGCCGTCGGCGTGCCGCCGGTCGCCGTCGTGGTGTAGGTGTTCACCTGGACCGGGATCACATAATCGCAGTTGAAAGCCGTCGTTCCGCATGTCGACGCCGACGTCGAGATACCAGCGTCAGTCGACCGGTTGGCCGGTCCGGCGTACGGAATCTGCTGGAAAAAGGTTTCGTTCTTCGAGTAGCTAACGTCGGCGTGGAACTCCATCGTCTCCGTCAGGTCGCCGTTGAATTCGGCGTAGACGCGGTCGTTGTTATCCTCGCTGACGAGATCCTGGAAGGGAGCTTGCGAGAACCCGCAACCGGTGTTGGGCAAACCCAGCGGGAGCGTCGCAGCCTGCTGAACGATCGCGCCGGGCTGCGCGACGTTTGCGATCACGCCTCCGATCGCGGTGCAGTCGGCTGCCGTGCGATAGTCATCCCGGGGCGAGCCGAAGGTGGTGGTGACCGCGGGCGTTCCGGTACCGACCGTCAGGAAGTTGGTCGAAGTGAGGAACCGGCCCGGGTTGGCGGCCGTCAGGCTTGAAGAGGGCGGGTTTAGCGCAAACGGCAGGCTCGAAAAGTCGCGCGCTGACGCAAGCATCGGGTCTTCATGGCTGTGCGACAGAGAGAGCAGGAAGTTCGAGTTGTCGCCGGCCCAGCCATCGAGGAAATCGATTTTGTAGGAGCCGTCCGATCCATCATAGAACCGCTTTTCGACCGTGAACTGCGGAGCATCGATGTCGCGGCGGGTGCGGAAGTTGATGACGCCGCCCACGGCGCCTGCGCCGTAGGTAGCCGACGCGCCGTCCTTCAGGACTTCGACGGCCGACAGCGCTTCGATCGGAACCGTGTTGAGGTCGGCGCCGAAGCCGCCGTTGGCGGCGGCCGTGCGCCGGCCGTTCATCAGCACCAGCGTGCCGGACGAACCGAGGCCACGCAGGTTGGCGTTGGCGAAACCCGAACCGGTGGGCACTTCGGCGGTCGACTGGCCGAAGCCGAGGTCGTCGCCGTAGGAAACGGAAAGAGAGCGGACGAATTCGCTGACGCTCGGCGAGCCCTGCTCCTTGAGGTCTTCCTCGGTGTAGACCTCGACCGGCTTGGGCGCGTCTTCCGGCGTCGTCGCGATCAGCGAGCCTGTGATGATGACGCGGTCGGTTGGCGCGGCCTGGTCCGCGGTGGCAGGCTGGTCGGCTTGTGCGGCTGCCTGCGGCGCCTGCTGCGCGGGCGTTGCGGTTCTGACTGTCTGGTTAGGCGCCTGCGGCGTTGGCGCCGGCGTGGTGGACTGTTGTGCGAATGCTCCCGAAACCCCCGAGGTCCCGATCAGCAAAGCGAGCGCGGACGCGCTGCGAAGCGCTTTGATGGCCATCTTGTTTCTCTCCCCTGACGCCACCTCTTGTCGGATGGCGTTGCTACTGGACGTCTATCAGCGTCCGCCGCTAACTATGACCAAAGGGACAGGATTGACAATACCGGCTGACTGGCTTGTTTTTCTGCAATGGTGTTTGTGCAACACCGTCCCGCTCGACGCACGATCTACCCGTCAAATGCATCGGTAATATGAAAAGCTTTTCGCGTAGATCGTAAATAAAGCTGAGGGACTCTGATGCCGGAGGACGGCTTAGCGCCAGTCAAGCGGCCACTACGCCGCAGCAACGTCGATAGATCCGCCGCAACGCGCCGGCTGATTCTTGAGGCAACGGTCCGCGCTCTCGACGAATTCGGCTATGGCGCGGTCACCAACCACCTCGTCGCTGAACTGGCTGGCGTGAGCCGCGGCGCAATGATGCATCATTTCCCGACGCGCCAGGACCTCCTCGCCGCCGTGACAGAACACGCCTACGCCAAGATGACTGAATACAGGATTTTGGAACTCGAAAAGCTCCAGCCCGGGCTGCCCCGCTTCCGTGGAATCATCAATCTTGCGTTCGAAACGGGAGGCAGCCCGGAAGGACTCGCGATCAACGAGATCCGCATGGGATCGCGTAGCGATCCGGATATCGCCGAAGCCGTGACGCCGATGATGGGCCGCATCGCGGACGACTATGGACGCTTCATCGGTCGCCATGTCCGCGCCGCAGGTCTCGTTCCCAACAAAGAGATGCAGGGGCTTTCGGCCGCAGCTGCGATGACCGCGCAAACCTTGGCAATAAACCGGGCCACCAATCCGAGCCCGCAGATGGTGGAGACTGTGCTCCTCATGCTTAAGTCTGCGCGCGAACACATCATCGCCCGACAGCTTGGGCCGGAGATAGCGCTAAGCCTCGAGCAGTTGGAACGCGAGCCCCTGCCCCGCATGCGGCGCATGCGCAAGGGTTGATGGCGGCGGCGCCGACTACTTGACTCAGCGGCCCGTTGCGGCGTGAAGTTGCAACCGGCAGCACTGACTGTTTCCGTGAGCGGGTCCACCCGCCTCGGCCCTCCCCGCACAGCAATTGCAACGCTCGCTACAAGAGCTCCCGGGGAGTGAAATCATGACCAAGCCAATCACCAGGACGACCGAAAAAGCCGACGGCGCCGACTCCGGCGCGGCGTTCAGCCGACGCGACATGCTGCGTGCAGGATCCCTGGCCGTAGCTGCTGCGGGCGCAACGGCGGCGCTGGCCCCGCAGGCGGAGGCTCAGCAGGCGCCGGCGGCCACAAGTCCGCTGGGAGGCGGCAGTTCGGGCGCAGGCATCTTCGCAGTCGTCGACACCGAACATGGCAAGGTCCAGGGCATCACCAATGCCGGGATTAAATGCTTCCGCGGCATTCCCTACGGCGCATCGACGTCAGGCAAGAACCGCTTCATGCCACCGAAGCAGCCGGTCAAGTGGGCTGGCGTGCGCAACTGCATCGGCCATGCGCCGATCTCGCCGCAGACGCCCTCCCCGATCACTGGCGATTACGGCCAGATGATCATGTGGGACCGCCACATCGGCGCCGGAGGCATGGGCGAGGACATGCTCAACCTCAACGTCTGGACGCCCGGCGTGAACGACAGCGCCAAGCGGGCGGTGATGGTCAGCTATCACGGCGGCGGCTGGGCGACAGGCTCGGGCAACGGCCCGATGTATGACGGCGCGCAGCTCGCCAAGCTGGCCGACGTGGTGGTGGTGACGGTCAACCACCGGCTCGCGTCGCTGGGCTACACACACCTTGCCGCGGCGGGCGCGCCCAAGGACTTCCAATATGCCGGCGTGGCCGGCGTGATGGACATGGTCCAATCGCTCGAATGGGTCCGCGACAACATTGCGAACTTCGGGGGCGATCCCTCGCGCGTGATGGTGTTCGGCCAGTCGGGCGGCGGAGCGAAGACCTCATGCTTGCTGGCCACCCCAAAAGCCAAAGGCTTGTTCCACCGCGCCGGCGTGCAGTCCGGCTCTTCCTTGCGCTTCACCACGGAAGAAGCGGCGCAGCGCTCCGCCGAGATGCTTCTCAAGGCGCTCAACATCACCAAGAAGAACATGGGCGACCTGCAGAAGATTGCCTGGGAACGCATCCTCGAAGCGCAGACCAGCCTGCAGGGCGCAGGCTTTGCGCCGGTGATGGAAGGCAATTACCTGCCCCACCATCCTTTCGATCCGAGCGCGCCGGCGGAATCGAGCAGCGTTCCGGTGATCATCTCGACGACGCTCGAGGATGCGGCTCTCAGCCTGACAAATTGGAGCATCGACGACGCCGGGCTCGTGGCGGCGGTGAACCAGCGCTATCCGGGCAAGGCCGAGGAGATCCTGAAGATGTACCGCTACCAGGGTCCGGAGAAGACGCCCTACCTGCTGCAGGCCCAGGTGTTCACCGACGCAGGCGGACGGAAGAACGCGATCACCCAGGCCGAGCGCAAGGCGGCCGCGGGCGGTGCGCCGGCCTACATGTACATCTGGGAGTGGATGTCGCCGACCTTCGGCGGCAAGTTCGGCGCGGTGCACGGCCTCGACGTCGACGCCTCGTTCAACAACTTCCGCAACAATCCGTGCGGTGGCGGCGACCCTGAAGGAAGGCGCATGGCGAAGGCGTTCGCCACCACCTGGGCCACCTTCGCCAAGACCGGGAACCCCAACAACGATCTGATCCCGAACTGGCCCGCCTACAACGCGCAAACGCGGTCGACGATGATCTTCGACAGCCATATTCGGGTCGAGAACGATCCGCGCTCCGACATGCGGAAATACTGGGCGGCCTACACGCCGCCGGCGGCTCGCGGATAGTAGGCCTGCTTAAGCGCGCAGGGTCTGTTGCATCGGCGGCAGGCCCCGCGCCAGCAGCCTGGCGAATTCGGCGGGCGGCATCGGCCGCGCCATCAGGAAGCCTTGCGCCTCGTCAATGCCGAGGTCTGCGAGGAAATTCCACATCTCCTGCGTCTCGACGCCCTCGGCGACGATCTTGAGGCCCAGTTCCTTGGCGAGGCGCACACTGGTCTCGACGCAGGCGCGGGCGAAGGCTTCCTTGAGCGCGTTGCGCGTGAAGGACTGATCGATCTTCAGCTCGGTGAACGGATACATCTGCAGCCGGTCGATATTGGAATAGCCGGTGCCGAAATCGTCGACCGACAGGCCGAAGCCCTTGAGGCGCATGCGCGAAAGAATGTCGAGCGCATCCGGTCCGTACTCGACAAGCCGCGTCTCGGTCACTTCCAGCGTCACCTGCGAGCAGGGAATGCCAGCAGCTGCGACCACCTCAGCCATCACATCGGGAAAGTCGAGCCGGTTGAGCGACACCGGTGAGATGTTGATCGACACCGGCATCGGCTTGCCGCCGATGAAGAAGGTCTTGGCGTGCCGGGCGACGAGCCTTGTCATCGCGATCGTGAGATCGTCGATGCGGTTGTTGCGCTCGGCGAGTTCGACATAGGGAATCGGGCTGGCGAAATCGGTCTGTGAAGTCGCAATCCGCGCCAGCGCCTCGGCGCCGCATATGCGGCCGTCGGACATGGCAACCTTGGCCTGGAAGAACGGATGCAGCGCGCCGCGTTCGATGGCTGCATCAAGCAGGCTGGGCGTCGCGGGTTGGTGCTCCTGCTTCGTCTTGGGCGCCAGAGCGCCGCGGGACAGGGCTCTTGCGAGCGCCTCCTGCGTCAGCGGTTTGCGGATCGAACTCAAGATGTCGAGGCCCTGCATGCGGGCAAGCTTCGCCACGGACTCGATGACCGGATTGGCTTCGCCGGAAACGATCAGCACCTTGCCGGGATAGCGCCACTCGGCGAGCGCGCGGATCAGGCTGACGCCGTCATGCGCCGGCATGTTGAGGTCGCAGACGAGAAGATCGGCGTCGAGGCCCATGACCAGCGCGTCGATTGCCTTGCCGCCGTCTTCCGCCATTGCGACTTCGGCGACGCCAGCGTCGAGCAACATATCCTCGGCCAACGCCCGGAACACCGGGTCGTCGTCTACGAGAAGTGCTTTCCGGTAGCTCATGACCCGGACCCTACGCGACACCCCGCCCGCCAGCCGTTATCGTTCAAGACACTAACGATATCGCTAACGCAGGGTCTCGACGTCTTTCCTATTTGGCCAGCCGGATCATTGGCCGGGACTTGTTCCCGACGCCATCCGGCACGGGAATCGGCGAGTTTTCGTAATCAGTGTTAAGGACCAGTTCCGGGCCCTGTTTCATTTCGAACTTCTTGGCGATGATCACGGTATAGTCGGACTGGTCCGCGATCGGATCCTTGGAGTCGATCGTCAGCGTGTTGTTGGGAAGATAGATCGTGCCCACGAGTTTGCGGGCGTTGTCGCTGGCGATGCGGTGTGGAATGCCGATCAGCCTGTGGCGGTCCTCGAAGAACAGCATGCCCGCCATGTCACCGGTCTTCGGCGCCGTCAGCGAGATCGTGCTCGAAGGCCCGAACTGGATGGTGGAGAGCAGGCCGGTGAGATAGAAGCCGACATTCTCTCCCTGCAGCTTACCCCCGGTTTCCACCGTCAGCGTGCCGTTGTTCATGATGTAGGTGCCGGGCTTTAGCGTGACGTCGCCCCCGAGCGTTACGTTGATGCCGCCGCAATAGACGCCAGGGTCGAGCGTCACCTTTCCGCTCAATCCCGTGACCAGCACGGTCAGCAGGTGATCGCACTCCAGCAGACCGACCTTGGGCTCAGGCCGGTCCCGCAACGGATCTTGCAGTGGCGGGCAATCCGTGATCGGCGCATTGGGCGACACGGCGGAGGTTGCGCCCGACACGCCCCCCGCGACGCAGACCAGATCAGCCTTCACCCGCGCAAGGCTGTGCAGCCTCAGCGAACCCTTGTTCTTCGAATTGGAGTAGATGGCGCAGTTCGTGGCCGTCACCTTGGCCTTGTTCTTCATGTCGAGAGTGGAGGGCGCATGCTCGTCGAGCCCGATCATGCAGACATAGCCGCCGCCCGAAATTGCGGCGGTTGCTTCGACCTTGATCTGGCTGACGCCCCGGGCGATGGGGCCGGGGAAATAGGTCTGCGGCGCGGCGGTGATGGTCACATGCACCGCCTTGCCCTTTTCAATGATCTCGGCCTCGGTCTCGTGCGCCTTTGCCGTGTAGTTGGCGTTGACGAAAGTGGTCGCGACCGAACTCACCCGATCGTCTGTTCCCTTGGCGACGACAAGCTCCTGGGCGGCCGCGACCGCTGCTCGGTCAGCCACGCCCTGAAGCTGCTGTTTCTGGTTTGAGAGCGACATATAGTCGACGATGCCGCCGACAATGAAAGCCGCTACCGCCATGATGCCGAGCATCATGATGGTCATGTTCCCCTTCGAGCTGGCCCCGAAGCTACGCACGCGTCCCTCACCAATCGCAACGCGGGCTGCTGCAAACCCTGCGTCAGATTTCACCTGAAACCCTGGCAAAATACCTCTAAGGAACTGTTCCCCACTCACCGCGAAATTTGCCGATCCCGACGACTTTGCCGACCCGATTAACCGGACCGAGAGGCAAATGTGCGAGCTTTCCCGCGTGGGGAACAAGCAGCCGTAACCATGTCCTCTTTCGCAGTCCCTTTGCGCCGGTCGATCCGGTTCCGGCTTTCGCTGGTGATCGCCTCGGTGATCTTCGCGGCGGTGATGTCGGTCTCGACGGTTAACGGCTGGCGCGACCTCAAGCAGTCCGCCGATGCGCGCGCTGAACTGCTCGAGATTGCCGCATCTGGTTTTGCCGCCTCGATCGCGGGACCGCTGGCCGAGAGCGACCAGCCCGGCATCTTCCAGGCGCTGCGCGGCGTGCGAGACCTCAAATCCGTTGTCCACGTCGCGGTCAGGGACGCGGCTGGCGAGACTGCGGCCCAGCTTGGCGGCGGCGCCACGCTGCGCTCGCGCACCCACGACCTGCGCGGCCTCTCCGGCCTCGACCTGCTCAACGCCGACAACGCCACGGTGCGCAAGACGATTGTGAAGGACGGCGAAGACATTGGCGAGCTGGTCATCCTCGCCGACATTCGCGACCTGAGGAGCGAGCTTACGGCCAGCCTGATGTGGACGGCGCTCGCTGCCCTCATTGCCATTCTCGGCGGCGTGGCCATTGCGCAGGTCTTCATCGCCCGCCTGACCCGGCCGATCCGCGAACTTGCCTCCGTGATGGCCGAGGTCGGCGCCAAGCAAGACTTCTCCCGCCGCATGCCGCCAGCCAAGCACCGCGACGAGACCGGCGTGCTGGGCGAGGCCTTCAACGGCATGATCGACAACATCCGCGAGCGCGACCGGCGCATCGCCAACCACCTCGAAACGCTGGAACAGACAGTCGAAGAGCGCACTCACGACCTGCGCCTCGCCAAGGAAGACGCTGAATCCGCAAACGCGGCCAAGTCCGACTTCCTCGCTACCATGAGCCACGAGATCCGGACGCCGATGAACGGCATGATGGTGATGGCCGAGATGCTGGCGGCTGCAGACCTGTCCTCACGCCATCGCCGCTACGCCGAGATCATCACGCGCTCCGGCGCCAGCCTGCTTACGATCATCAACGACATTCTCGACCTATCGAAGATCGAGGCCGGCAAGCTCGACCTCGAGGCAGTGCCGTTCTCGCCGGAAGCGCTGGCCGAGGATGTGGCGAGCCTGTTCTGGGAAAAGGCGCGCTCCAAGGGTCTTGAACTCGCAGTTCATATCGCGCCGGAAGTTCCCTCGCTGGTCATCGGCGATCCGACCCGCGTCAACCAGGTCGTGACCAACCTGGTCAACAACGCGCTGAAGTTCACCGAGAAGGGCGGCGTCATTATCGACCTATCGATGGAGCCGAAGGACGGCCGCTCGCGCCTGCGGATCGCCGTGACCGACACCGGCGTCGGCATCGAACAGTCCCGGATCGGCGCGATCTTCGAAGCGTTCCGCCAGGCCGATCAGTCGACGACACGGAAATTCGGCGGCACCGGCCTTGGCCTGACGGTCTGCAAACGGCTGGTCGATGCAATGGGCGGCGAGATCGTCGTGACATCGGCGCCGGGCAAGGGATCGACCTTTGCGGTGCTCGCTGAATTGCCGGTCGAAAAGCCAGCGCCGGCAAAACCCACGATGGCGGGCGTGGCCGTGGCGCTCGCCCTGACCTCGCCCATGCTAACGCGCTGCCTGATGATGGCCTTCAAGGATATCGGCTGCGAACCGCGCCTGATCGCCTCGCCCGCGGATGCGAAAGCCGGCGAGATCGTCCTGACGCAGTCTGATCTGCTGGCGAAGCTGGGCGGCGCGTCGGGCGCTCTGAATGTCTGCCTTACCGACGTGGGCGACAACCGCGTCGATGCGCTGATCCGCGACCGCGTCGCGGTCGACCTCCTGCCTCTGCCTCTGGGCCGCCAGGCGCTGTGGGATTTCGCGGCTCGCGCTGTTCGGTTCGAGTTCCGCGGGCCGGCGGCGCTGGCGAACTCGATTGCGGCTGCGCCTACGGAAATGTTCGGCCATCTCTCGGTCCTGGCGGTCGACGACAACGCGGTGAACCGCGAAGTGCTGCGTGAGGCGCTGTTGAGCCTTGGGGTCGAGGCCGAGTTCGTCACCAATGGCGTCGAGGCGGTGGAAGCGGCCAAGGCCAAAGCCTACGATGTCGTGTTCATGGACGGCTCGATGCCCGAATTGGACGGCTTCACCGCCACCAAACTCATCCGGGAACATGAGGCCAAGACACAACAGCGCCGCTCCTGCGTGGTCGCCTTGACGGCGCAAGTCCGCGGCGCCGACGCAGAAGCGTGGGCGGCTGCCGGCGCCGATCGCCACATGACCAAGCCCTTCACCGCGGCCCGGCTGACCGAAGCTCTGAAGACGGCGGTCCCCGACCTTGGGGTTGCACCGCCTGCAGCCGCAGAATCCGAACTGGGCCCGGAAGCAGCCTTGATCGACGAGGAAGCCATCGGCGCGATGGAAGCTGTGTCCAGCCGGTCCGGCCGCGACGTGGTTGGCAAGGTGTGGAGGCTTTTCCTCGGCCAGGCGCCGGACGCCGTGACCAAGCTCGAAACGCTGGCGGCTCAGGCCAATGCCCCCGAGTTAGCCAAACAGGCGCACTTCCTGAAATCGATGAGCCTGTCGGCCGGAGCAGCCCGGCTGGCGAGCTTGTGCGAGGCGATCGAGCAGGAAGGCAAGGCTGGCCAGATCGAGACCGCCTGCCGCCATGCAACCGGCGTACGGCCATTGGCCGACCAGACCTGCTCCGATATGTCGGCCCGGCTCCTGGCCCGGCCTTCGGCAGCCGCGGCATGCTAAGCCTCTGCTCTGAGGCGAGTTAGTTCCCCTTCTACAGCAAGCGACGCTGACCGAGGCCCGTTGACGTGGCGGCGGCGTGCGTGTGAATGCTGCCGCCCAGCGCTGTCCGGCGTCCCTCGCTACTCCGTGAAGCCAAGGGTGCGAGACTCCGGACGGCCAGTTGGATTAGTGTAACTTCCCAACCAGCGCCGCACGTTACATGACCGTTACGCTCTCTGAAAACGCCAATGCTCTGTGCCCCGCGACCCGCGCGGAGGTCGAGCGGGTGCGTTCCTCGGGCGCGCTGGGCGCCGCTGGACGGCTGACCGAGCTGTTCGATTACCTCGTTGCACGGTCGGAAGAGGACAGGCCGCCCAAGGAGGCGGAAATCGCTCTTGCCGTGTTTGGCAAGGCCAACGCCGACTCGCTGCGGGATGACCCTGTAGCGCGCGTTTATATCCACAGGCTGCGCAAGCGGCTCGATGATTTCTACCTGCGCCACGGCATGCCGACCGGCGTTCGGCTGGACATTCCGAAGGGCGACTATCGCATCGTGCGCGCGCACCCGGCGGAGATAGCCGCCGCGGCGCCTCCCATCGCCAGCGTCCAGCCCATGCCGCTCGCCGAGCCGATGCCGCTCCAGAAAACACGCAGGCTTCGCTGGGGCGTCATGGCGGCCGCGTTCGCCGGCCTGGTGCTGACGGCCAATGTCGCCGCATGGGCGATGTTCATGCGCAAACCCGTCCCCGCCGCCAAGTTGATAACTGACACCAGCCTGTGGTCAGAGTTCGCAGCGAGCGATCGTCCGCTTCTGATCGTGGTCGGCGACTACTATATCTTCGGCGAATACGAGGACCGGCTGTCGCTCAAGCGCCTGATCCGCGATTTCACGATCAATTCCAAGGAAGACCTCGTCCATCATTACCGGGACGATCCCAAGGGGTTCGACAGGTATTCCGACGTGGCGCTGCAATATCTACCGGCGTCAGCCGCCTTTGCGCTGGCCGACCTTGCCCCGCTGATGCGCGACGGCCGCGATGTGCAGGTGAGCCTTGCCTCCGAGCTCACGCCCGACCGGCTGAAATCGGACGATATCATCTATGTCGGCCTGCTGAGCGGCATGGGCGCGCTGCGCGATCCGGTGTTCGCCCAGTCGAGGTTCGGATTCGGGGAAAGCTACGACCAGATCGTCGACCGCAATTCGGGCAAGACCTACACCAGCGAAGCCTTTCTCGCCGCGCCGAGCGATACGATGTACCGCGACTATGGTTTCTTCTCGACCTTCCGGGGCCCGGGCGGGAACCGCATAGCAATCCTGTCGGGCTCGCGCGACACGGCGGTGATGGGTGTGGCCGAGAGCCTGACCCGCACGTCTTCGCTGGGCGAGGTCGAGAAGATCACCGACGGCGTCAAGGATTTCGAGATGCTGTTCGAGGTGAAGGGCCAGAAGCACGTGAATCTCGAGACGCGACCTCTGGCCTCCTATGAACTCGACAGCGCATCGATCTGGACTGGCGCCAACGCCAATCCGGGCGCATTCCCCGCCGAATAATTTCGCTACCGGTCAGCCTGCAAGCGCTGAAGCCCCGGGAGCGCGATCGAACAAGCCAGCCAACACGCCGGCCAGCTCGCGTTCGTCGATCGGCTTGGTGAGAATGTGCGATCCGTTGAAACGCGGATCGAGGCTCTTGGCGTCGTAGCCGGTGAGGAAGACGATCGGCGTGTCGTATCCCGCAAGGCGCTCGGCCAGCGGATAGACCAGCTCGCCTGCGACGTTGACGTCCAGCACCGCCGCGTCGATTGATTCAAGGGCGGCGTCTGCGGCCTCGGCCAGCGTGCCGAATGGTCCGATCACGTCGCCGCCGAGATCACGGATCATTTGGGCCATCATCATCGCAACGAGCGGCTCATCTTCGACCAGCAGGATGCCCCTGCCCCGGATCGAAATCGTCTGCAGCGGAACAGGCTCGTCCGCCGGCGCCGACGACCGCACCGACATATATGCGGCGGGCGGCGAGAAGTACTCCGCCGGAACCCGAACATGGCATTTGAGCCCGCCTGCCGACCAGTCCTTTTCGTATTCGCCGCCAAGCTGGCGCTTGATGCTAGCTTCGATCACCCTGCTGCCGAAACCCATCTTCTTCGGAGGCGCGATCTTCGGTCCATCACGCTCGATCCATTCCAAGATCAGCGTCTCCTTGCCCAGCGACCAGGAAACTTCGAGCTTGCCTTCGGGCACGGAGAGGGCGCCGTACTTCGCCGCGTTGGTCGCCAGCTCGTGGATAGCGAGTGCGAAATTTTGCGCCACGGCCGGCTTGATGGCAACGGCTTCGCCGTGAACGCGAACCCGATCGCCGGCGCCGTAGGGATCGAGCTCCTCGTTGACCAGCCGCGAGAGATCCGCGCCTTCCCAGCGCGCCTGCGACAGCAGGGTGTGCGCGCGCGCCATGGCGCGAATGCGGCCTTCGATGATCCGGCCCATGGACGCGCCGGGCGTCGGCGGCATCATGGCGACGATGGACTGGATGACCGCGAGTGAATTGCGGGCGCGATGGTCGACTTCGCGAGCGAGCAGCTCCTGCTGGGCGATGGCGGCTTCCAGTGCGGCGGTGCGCTCCTTCACCCGCTTTTCCAGATCGTCGTTGATACGGGCGAGCGCGCGCGTCTTGCGATAGAGATCGACAAACACGCGCACCTTGGCGCGCAGGACGCCCGGCACAACGGGCACCGATACATAGTCCACGCCGCCCATTTCGTAAGCCTTGAGACTGTCCAGCTCCGACAGGAGCACGGCCGAGATAAAGATGATGGCTGTGTCCTTGAAGCGCGGGTGTTCGCGGATCATCTGCGCGAGCTCGAACCCGTCGAGCTCGGGCATGCAGACATCCACCAGGATCGCCGCCACATCCGTTTTGAGCAGGATTTCCAAGGCCTCCTTGGCGGAAGAGGCCTTGATAAGGTTCTCGTCGAGTTCCGAGAGGATAACCTCGTAGCTCGCCAGCTTGCCGGGCTGGTCGTCGACGAGGAGAATGTTGGCCTTTTCTCTTTCCGCCATCATCATCTCAGCGGTGCAGCCACATGCGGAGGGCCGACATCAGCTGCTCCGTATTTACCGGCTTGGCGAGGTAGTCCGATGCGCCGGCCTCCAGGCATTTCTCGCGGTCACCTTTCATGGCCTTGGCCGTGAGCGCAATCATCGGCAGACGGCGATGCGCAGGATTCTCGCGAATCATCTGCATGGTTTGGTAGCCATCCATCTCCGGCATCATGATGTCCATCAGCACGAGGGCGAGATCTGGGGTGCCCTCGACCAGCTGGATCGCCTCGCGGCCGGTGGTCGCAGTCAGCACTTTCATTCCGCGCCGCTCGAGCAGGCTCGACAGGGCGAAGATATTGCGCGCGTCGTCGTCGACCAGAAGCACGGTGCGGCCGACCAGGTCCTCATCCGACGAGTGAAGCCGCTCGAGCATCTTCTGCTTCTCTGGCGGCAGGTCAGCGACAACGCGGTGCAGGAACAAGGCGGTCTCATCGAGCAAGCGTTCGGGCGATTCCACACCCTTCACCACGATGGAGCGCGCCATCGTGTGCAGCCGTGCGTCCTCCTCGGCCGAAAGCTCACGGCCAGTGAAAACGACCACGGGGACGTCCTTGAGCTTTTCTTCGTTGAGGCGTTCGAGCACGTCGAATCCGGACATGTCCGGCAGCTTGAGATCGAGAACGACGCAATCCCAATCCTGTTCGCGGATCGCTTCAAGCGCCGCTTCGCCGGTCTCGACCTGCTCCATTTCGATGTCGTCATGGTGGATAAGTTCGCGAATGCTCATCCGCTCCACCGGATCGTCTTCGACAACGAGGAGCCGGCGCTTGCGTGGCTTGGAGTAGTCGACCACGCGGCCAATGGCGCTGGTGAGCTCGTCGGCGACGACGGGCTTGGAGATGAAATCGAAAGCGCCGCGCGCCAGGCCGTGCTGGCGATCCTCGTCCAGTGTCAGCATTTGCACCGGAATGTGGCGCAGCGCCGGATCCTGCTTGAGACGCGAGAGCACCGTCCAGCCCAGCATGTCGGGCAGGAAGACGTCGAGCGAAATGGCGGTCGGCCGGAAAGCGCGCGCCATTTCCAGCGCCTCGGCGCCGTTCATGGCGACCAGCACTTTGAGGCCCTGTTGGTGCGCCAAATCGGCCACGATGCGCGCGTAGTGAGGATCGTCTTCGACGATCATCAGCACGCTATCGCCATCCTGGAGGTCGTCGCGATCGTCGGGGACGCGCTCGATCGCCGGCGTCCGCTGAACTCGCTCGACCTGCAGACGGGCAGCGCCTTGACCGGGCGCCGCCGGTGAACGTCCGATGGCGGACGAGCCGACATAGGCCAGCGGCAGGTAGAGGGTAAACGCTGAACCTTCGCCCGGCACCGAGCGAAGCTGGATCTCGCCGCCCAGCAGCGTCGCGAGTTCGCGGCTGATGGCCAGGCCGAGACCCGTGCCGCCATAGCGCCGGCTGGTGGAGGCGTCCGCCTGCTGGAACGCCTCGAAAATGATGCGTTGCTTCTCGAGTGGAATGCCGATGCCGGTGTCGGAGACGCGGAAGGCGACGACCATCGGTGATTGCGACAACACCGGGTGATTCAACGCCCAGCCGGTATCGGCCGCAAACACGTCGAGCTTTACTCCACCCTGCTCCGTGAACTTGAAGGCGTTGGACAGCAGGTTCTTGAGCACCTGTTGCACGCGCTTGGAGTCGGTGATGATCGAGCGGCCGACCGCCGGATCGAGGTTGACCTGGAATTCGAGGGCGCGGTTTTCCGCTTCGTGCCGAAACGGGCGCGAGACGCGATCGACGAGATTCTGGAAGTAAATCTCCTCGGCTTCGACCGACACCGTGCCGGATTCGATCTTCGACAGGTCGAGAATGTCGGAGATGAGATTGAGCAGGTCGGTGCCGGCGCCGTGGATGGTTCGTGCAAACTCGGTCTGGCGGGCCGAGAGGTTGCCATCAGGGTTGTCGGCCAATTGCTGACCGAGGATCAGGATCGAGTTCAGCGGCGTGCGCAGCTCGTGCGACATGTTCGCGAGGAATTCGGACTTGTACTTGGAGGTAAGCGCAAGCTCGGCCGCTTTCTCTTCGAGCGCGCGCCGGGCTTGTTCAAGTTCCTGGTTCTTGCGCTCGACCTCGACGTTCCGCTCGGCCACCTGCTGGGCCTTCAGCTCCAGCTGTTCGTTGGTCTGTTGGAGTTCGCCCTGTTGCGACTGAAGCTCGGCGGCGAGGGTCTGCGACTGGGTCAGCAGCTCCTCGGTCTGCATGGTCGCCTCGATCGAATTGAGCACGATGCCGATCGAAGAGGTGAGCTGTTCGAGGAAGGTGGTCTGCAGCGTGGTAAACGCGCCGACGGCGCCGAGTTCGATCACCGCCTTGACCTGGCCCTCGAAGAGCACGGGAAGGATAATGATGTTGCGCGGCGTGGAACGCAGCAGCGCCGAGCGGATCGGCACGACATTCTCGGGGATATCGCCAATCAGCATCAGGCGGCGATCCGCGGCGCACTGGCCGACGAGACCCTCGCCAATCCTGAGGCGCGCCGGATGCGCAGCCTCGCCATCGTCGGCGTAGGCCGAAAGCAGACGCAGGCTCGTGTCGCCATCGTCGCTGACCATCTGGTAGATCACGCCCTGATGCGCGTCGACCAGCGGCGCCAGTTCCGACAGCAGCAGCCGGCCAACGGAGGACAGGTCACGCTGGCCCTGCAGCATGTTGGTGAACTTGGCGAGGTTGGTCTTCAGCCAGTCCTGTTCGGTGTTCCTGTCGGTGGTGAGCCGCAGGTTGTCGATCATCGTGTTGATGTTGTCCTTCAGCTCGGCCACCTCGCCACGAGCATCTACCTGGATCGAGCGCGTCAGGTCGCCCTTGGTCACGGCGGTCGCCACCTCGGCGATGTTCCGCACCTGGGTGGTGAGGTTCTGCGCCAGCAGATTGACGTTGCCGGTCAGGTCCTTCCATGTGCCGGCAGCACCGGGCACGTTGGCCTGGCCGCCCAGACGGCCTTCGACGCCGACCTCGCGCGCCACGGATGTCACCTGGTCGGCGAAGGTCGCCAGCGTGCGCGTCATGTTGTTGATGGTTTCGGCAAGCGCCGCCACCTCGCCCTTGGATTTCACGGTGAGGTTCTGGTTGAGGTCGCCGTCGGCGACGGCCGTCACGACCTTCACGATGCCGCGCACCTGCTCGGTGAGGTTGGCGGCCATGACGTTCACGGTGTCGGTCAGGTCTTTCCATGTGCCGGCCACGCCCGGCACGGCGGCCTGGCCACCGAGCTTGCCTTCGGTGCCGACCTCGCGCGCAACACGCGTCACCTCTGATGCGAAAGCGTTAAGCTGGTCCACCATGGTGTTGATGGTGTTCTTGAGCTCGAGGATCTCGCCCTTCACATCCACCGTGATCTTGCGGCTCAAGTCTCCACGCGCCACGGCCGTGGTCACCTCGGCGATGTTCCGCACCTGAGTAGTGAGGTTCGCAGCCAGCAGGTTGACGTTGTCGGTCAAGTCCTTCCATGTGCCGCCGACACCCGGCACCACCGCCTGGCCGCCGAGGCGTCCGTCGGTGCCGACCTCGCGTGCGACGCGGGTCACCTCGCCTGCGAAAGCGTTGAGCTGGTCGACCATGGTGTTGAGCGTTTCCTTCAGAAGAAGGATCTCGCCACGTACGTCGACGGTGATCTTCTTGGAGAGGTCGCCCGTGGCGATAGCAGTCGCCACCTCCGCGATGTTCCTCACCTGCGCCGTAAGGTTGCCGGCCATGAAGTTGACGTTGTCGGTCAGGTCCTTCCACGTGCCCGCGACGCCGGGCACCTGGGCCTGACCGCCCAGCTTGCCTTCGGTGCCGACCTCGCGCGCAACACGCGTAACTTCGGCGGCGAAGGCGTTGAGCTGGTCCACCATCGTGTTGATGGTGTTCTTGAGCTCGAGGATCTCGCCCTTCACATCCACCGTGATCTTGCGGCCGAGATCGCCGCGCGCCACCGCGGTGGTCACCTCGGCGATATTCCGCACCTGAGACGTCAGGTTCGAGGCCATCGAGTTCACCGAGTCGGTCAAATCCTTCCACGTGCCGCCGACGCCCGGCACGGCCGCCTGGCCGCCCAGCTTGCCGTCGGTGCCGACCTCGCGCGCCACCCGCGTCACCTCGCCGGCGAAGCGGTTCAGCTGGTCGACCATGGTGTTGATGGTCTCTTTGAGCTGCAGGATCTCGCCGCGCACGTCGACGGTAATTTTCTTCGACAGGTCGCCGTTGGCGATCGCAGTCGAGACCTCGGCGATGTTCCGCACTTGCGACGTCAGGTTCGATGCCATCGAGTTGACGTTGTCGGTCAGGTCTTTCCATGTGCCGGCCACACCAGACACCTGCGCCTGGCCGCCCAGCTTGCCCTCGGTGCCGACCTCGCGCGCCACGCGCGTCACTTCCGACGCAAACGCGTTGAGCTGGTCCACCATCGTGTTGAGCGTCTCCTTCAGGAGGAGAATCTCGCCCGATGCGTTCACCGTGATCTTCTTGGAGAGGTCGCCCTTGGCCACCGCGGTCGCGACCTCGGCGATGTTTCGCACCTGGCCGGTGAGGTTCGAGCCCATCGAGTTCACCGAGTCGGTGAGGTCCTTCCACGTGCCGGCCACGCCGCGCACCACCGCCTCGCCGCCCAGCTTGCCCTCGGTGCCGACCTCGCGCGCAACGCGCGTCACTTCGGATGCAAACGAGTTCAGCTGGTCCACCATCGTGTTGATGGTCTCTTTCAGTTGCAGGATCTCGCCCTTCACGTCGACAGTGATCTTCTTCGACAGGTCGCCGTTCGCCACCGCGGTGGTCACCTCGGCGATGTTCCGCACCTGCCCGGTGAGGTTGGACGCCATCGAGTTCACGGAGTCGGTCAAGTCCTTCCATGTGCCGCCCACACCCAGCACGTTGGCCTGGCCACCGAGCTGGCCCTCGGTGCCGACCTCGCGCGCGACGCGCGTCACCTCGCCCGCAAACGCGTTGAGCTGGTCCACCATCGTGTTGATGGTCTCTTTGAGCTGCAGGATCTCGCCCGACACGTTGACGGTGATCTTCTTCGACAAGTCGCCGTTGGCGATGGCTGTCGCAACGTCGGCGATGTTCCGGACCTGGGCCGTCAGGTTGCCGGCCATGAAGTTCACGTTGTCGGTGAGATCTTTCCAGGTGCCGGCGACGCCAGGCACGGCGGCTTGCCCGCCGAGCTTGCCTTCGGTGCCGACCTCGCGCGCAACGCGTGTCACTTCGGAGGCGAAGGCGTTGAGCTGGTCCACCATCGTGTTGATGGTGTCCTTCAGCTCGAGGATTTCGCCCGACACCGACACGGTGATCTTGCGGCTGAGGTCTCCACGCGCCACGGCCGTGGTCACCTGCGCGATGTTCCTCACCTGCGCGGTGAGGTTGCCGCACATTGCGTTCACGGAGTCGGTCAGGTCTTTCCAAGTACCCGCGACGCCCGGCACGATGGCTTGGCCGCCGAGCTTGCCGTCGGTGCCGACCTCGCGCGCAACCCGGGTGACCTCGGACGCGAACGAGCGAAGCTGGTCCACCATCGTGTTGATGGCTTCCTTGAGCTGCAGGATCTCGCCGCGCACGTCGACGGTGATCTTCTTCGAGAGGTCGCCGTTGGCCACGGCGATGGTCACCTCGGCGATGTTCCTCACCTGCACGGTGAGGTTGTTGGCCATGGCGTTGACGGACTCGGTCAGCTCTTTCCACACGCCGGTCACTTCGCGGACCTGCGCCTGGCCGCCGAGCTTGCCCTCGGTGCCGACTTCGCGCGCGACGCGCGTCACTTCGGAGGTGAAGATGTTGAGCTGCCGGATCATGGTGTTCACGATCTTGGCAGAGCGCAGGAATTCGCCCTTCAGCGGCCGTCCTTCGACTTCGAGGCGGACCTGCTGCACAAGGTCCCCTTGGGCTACGGCGGCCACGGCGCGGGTAAGTTCGTTGGTCGGCCAGAGCAGGTCATCGACCAGCGTGTTGACCGAGCTCTCCATCTCGCTCCAGGCGCCGGAGCGGTTCGAGAACTTGACGCGCTGGCGGGTCCGGCCTTCGCGGCCCACGGCCTGGCCGACGCGCTCCAGTTCGATCGCCATGCGCTGGTTGTCGGCAATGATGTCGTTGAACGCGTCGGAAATCTTCCCGAACATGCCGACCCGGTCGCCCGGCAGGCGAACGGAAAAGTCGCCGATTTTCATTGCCTGCAGGGCGCCAAGAAGCTCGCGCAGATCGCTGCTGGAAATCACTTCGGCGGCCGGCATAGGCGGCGTCTCCGCGACTGTCCCGCCCGCAGTGTGGCCGTTGCCGATGCGGCGCGCACGGCCCGACTGAACCTTATCCATCCGGGTCCCACTCCCGCCCCAGGCCTTGCGAACATCTTCCGCGCCCCGACGCGCGCCATTCTCGCCCGAAATGAACGGAAGGATATGTCCGCTTACACCCCTCCGAAATTGCAAAACGCTGTTGGAAAGACGGGGTTCCGGGGGAATCCGAATTTATTTTAAGGCGCGTCAAACATGGATCAAGCGTGCGCGGCCGCTTGAATCCGCAAGCCCTAGGCGCCGCTGAAGCCAAGTTCGCAGCTGACCCCGTCCGGCTCGAATTTCAGCAGCGCTGAACCACCGGGAACACCATTCAGCGCGGCGCCGATAAGGCGCGTGCCGAAGCCGGACGTACGCGGCCTGTCGACTTTGGGGCCGCCGGTCTCACGCCAGCGCAGAATGAAGACACCGGGCGAACGCTCCATCCAGTCGCAGTCCACCCGCCCACCATCGGCGCACAGCGCGCCATATTTCACTGCGTTGGTCGCCAGCTCGTGCAGGCAGAGCGATATTGGAATGGCGGTCGATGGTGCGATCAGCACAACCGGTCCGCCGGGAATGCTTAGCCGGTCGGGATATGTCGTGCTGAACGGCGCGAGCGCCAGCTCGACCAGCTGATCGAGGCCCACGGGCGCGTCCGGTTCGGCGGATGACAGCAGGCTGTAGGCCGAGGACAGGGCCCTCACACGCTCGATCAGGCGGTCGCGGAACTCCTCTACATTCGTTGCCCCCTGCGCGGATTGCGCGGCCAGAGCGTTGAGGATGGCGAAGGTGTTCTTGGCGCGGTGCGACTGCTCCTGGACCACGAGTTCGAGTTTCTGTTTCGTCTTCTGGAGTTCATCACGTTCGGCC
>Ga0210377_10001397_pt1 | contig 22150 bp, 28 predicted proteins | sample PLM4_65_b1redo_FD_155480 | JGI IMG/M metagenome (GOLD analysis project Ga0210377, IMG submission 155480) | Groundwater sediment microbial communities from an aquifer in East River, Colorado, USA - PLM4_65_b1 redo | ecosystem: Environmental > Terrestrial > Soil > Riparian zone | place: USA: East...
CGAAGTCGACCCGATGCTCGCTGGCGTCCGCATCTGCCCCACCGACCGGCCGCGACTCGTGCCGCACGAACTCGAGGTATGGAAACGCCGGCCGCGGGCTCCCCGCTTCCTCGAACCGCAACGGGTCGCCCAGCATTTCCCGCACGCCCGCATCCGCCGCGATCGCTGCAAGAATGGCGCTCTCCAGCGCCGTCTCCGCGCTGCTCACAGCATCACCCGGCGCCACGGCGAGATCAGCCCCGCGACGTCCTCCGGCAACGGCCCGTTGATCGTGCCTGCGTCCCGCGAATGATAGGCGTGCGCCGTCAGGCGCTTCACCGCCAGCTTCAGACCCTCGGCAACATCCTCCGCCGCCTCGCCGAAACCCGCCGTGTAGTCGATCTCGATGCCATTGGCCCGCGCGCCCGGCCACGGAAACCGCCCGCTCGTCCACACCAGCCGCGCCGATCTTCCCGGCGCGAGCGTGAACCTGTCGGTCACCGTCTCAGCCGACGCCTCGGCGTCGTACACTTTCACCGCGAGCAGCTCCCCGGCCGGCCGCACCGGTAGGCGGAACACCCGCGTCTCCATCGTCCGCTGTGGCCAGCGGTCGAGTGTCACCCGCAACGTCCGCGCAATCATCGCCACGCGCGCCAGCTCCTCGATGCGCGACCTCGCCGCCGCGACCAGTCCTCCAACCAGCGCATCCTCGCCCTCATTGGCGATGCGCAGATAGTCCTTCGCCTCGGCCAAACCCAAAGGCTCGGCCGCCGGCGCAACCAGCGTCGTTACGTTCATGCTTGCTTTCCAGTTGTTGTGCGCCCTTGGGCGCGGCTTAGATTTGCCGGTGGCGATGCCCGCTTCTGCCGGCCTCGCTATCGTTCTAGGATCACATTCCGAGTTGGAAGGACGTCCCGATGATAACCGCCCTCAACCATGCGAACCTGTCGACGGTGAAGCTCCAGGAGACGATCGACTTCTTCGTGCAGGTGATCGGCCTGCGGGTCGGCCCGCGCCCCAATTTCAACTTCGGCGGCGCCTGGCTCTATGTCGGCGGCCAGCCGGTCCTCCATCTCGTCGAGCGCGCCAAGGCCCGCGACCCCGACGGCGCGCTCGACCACATCTCGTTCACCGTCCCGGATCTTGCCGCCGCCCTCGGCCGCCTCGATGCTCTCGGCATTCCTTATCGCGCCACCGACATTCCAGACGGGTTTGGTCGCCAAGCCTTCGTGAAGGACCCCAACGGCGTCACCATCGAACTAACCGAACCCGGCCGATAACCTAACGTCACGGCTAGGCTGGCGGGCTCCGGCGCTCTAAACCTGCCGCAAACGTCAAACCTGCGCAGGATCCGACCCATGAAACTCGACGCATCCGTCTCCGCCATCGTCACCGGCGGCGCCTCCGGCCTCGGCGAGGCGACCGTCCGCGCCCTGCGCGCAGCCGGCGTGAAAGTCGCGATCTTCGATCTCAACGAAAAGGTCGGGCCCGCCACCGCCGAAAAGACCGGCTCGCTCTACTGCGCCGTCAACGTCACTGACGAAGCCTCGGTCGACGCCGGCTTCGTGAAAGCCCGCGCCGCCAACGGCCAGGAACGCATCCTGGTCAACTGCGCCGGCACCGGCGTGGCGTTCAAAACTGCGAGCCGCTCCAAGGAGACCGGCGAGATCAAGGCCCACCCGCTCGACCAGTTCAACAAGATCATCCAGATCAACCTGGTCGGCACATTCCGCTGCATCGCCAAATCCGCCGCCGGCATGCTCACGCTCGATCCCACGTCCGACGGCGACCGCGGCGCCATCGTCAGCACTGCCTCCATCGCTGCCGAGGACGGCCAGATCGGCCAGGCCGCCTACTCCGCCTCCAAGGGCGGCATCGTCGGCATGACACTGCCGATCGCTCGCGACCTCTCGAACGAAGGCATCCGCGTCAACACCATCCTCCCGGGCCTGTTCAACACCCCGCTGCTCGCCGGCCTGCCGCCGCACATCCAGGAAGCCCTCTCCGCCGGCATCCCGTTCCCGAAACGCCTGGGCAACCCCAACGAATACGCCGCGCTCGCCCTCGAGATGATCCGCAACACCTACCTCAACGGCGAATGCATCCGCCTCGACGGCTCACTGCGAATGGCGCCAAGGTAGTTTGACCGCGATGATATGTTAGTCTCCATCCGCCTACTGGGTGGGAAACGATGGCCGACCTCAGCAACCTGATGGCCGAATGGCGGAAGGATATGACCGCCATTGGCTCGTTTTCCGACGCAGCCGTCAGAGAGTTCGGCCGCGTCATTCGCCATTACACCGAACCGCATCGCCACTATCATGCGCTGCCTCACCTCGCAGCGTTATTCAGACTGCTCGACATGCATGCGCCTTATCTCGGCCCAGGTTCAGCCGCTCGGCTGGCTGTCTGGTGGCATGATCTGATTTACGATCCGACAAAAAGCGACAACGAGGAACGGAGCGCCGACATTGCCACGGCTGCTCTCTCCGATCTTGGCGCTGGTCCTGCGCTTGTTGCAGAGGTCGATCGCCTGATCCGGATGACCAAAAACCATTGGACCGGCCCAGGCGCCGGACATGGCGACTACTTCCTCGATGCCGACATCGCCATCCTCGGCGCGCCTTCTGAAGTTTACGACACCTACGCCGCTGGCGTGCGGCAGGAATACGCTTGGGCGCCGGACGCCGCCTATCGTGCTGGGCGATCGAAATTCCTCGAAGCTGCGCTCGCTTTTCCGCGCCTCTTCCGCACAGATGCGTTCGAAGACGCCTATGCCGCGCAGGCCCTTGTCAACATGCGCCGCGAACTCGCAACACTCAGCTGAATAGTGCTTCTATGAAAATCGAACTCCAGCCCATCGGCTACGTCCGCACCACCCGCGCCGATCCGGTCGACGACAACTGGGACGCCGAGACCTCCTCCATAGAACTCGACGCCACTCGCTTCACGCCCGACGCCCTGCTCAGCCTCGAGCAGTTCAGCCATGTCGAGGTGATCTACTGGTTCCACCACGAGGAAGCAGCCACACCCACGCTCGGCGCCAGACGGCCGCGCGGCCGCGCCGACTGGCCGCTCGTCGGCATCTTCGCCCAGCGCGGCAAGAACCGCCCCAACCGCATCGGCCTCACCATTTGCAGAGTGCTCAAGGTCGACGACCTTCGCGTTCACGTCTCTGGCCTCGACGCCATCGACGGCACGCCCGTTCTCGATCTCAAACCCTGGATGTCCGGCTTCGCTCCGCGCGGCCAGGTCCGCGAGCCCGGCTGGGCCGTGGAGCTGATGGCTGGCTACTGGTAGGTCTAGCCCCGCCCGCCGCCGCTCGCATCGTCGATCTGGAAGCGCCACTTGCCGTCCGCGCCCCTGCGCAGCACTTCCGCCGACACGCCGGAAGAATTCACCGCGCCCGTCGGATCGAGCAGGTCCCACTTCAGCCGGCACAGCGCCGTGTCGCCGGCCACATGCACGGTCACATAGCTTCCGCGCAGCTTCAGCGGGCTCGCAAGAAATCCCGCCAGCGCCGCCGCGATCTGCTCAAGGCCCACCGCTTTCGTGGCGCCGTCGAACGTGAACAGCGCGTCCGGCGCATAAAGATCCAGCAGCCCCGCCGCATCCCGCGCGTTGAACCGTCCCGCGAAAGCCTTGTCCATCAGATCAGGTGATGCAACGCCCATGTCGTGTCCTTCCTCGTGGATCGGAGAGTGACGCTACACCCGGCTCCCGCCGCCGGAATCATCGATTACGAAACGCCATTTGCCGTCCGCCCCGCGCCGCTGCACCTCTGCGGAGACGCCCGACGCCATCACTGCGCCGGAGGCGTCGAAGAGTTCCCATTTGAATCTCGTCAGCGCCGTGTCGCCGGCGATATGCGTGCTCACATTCTCGCCCCGGAACTTCAGTCCGCTCAGCAGGAAGCCCGCGAGCGCCGCCTCTATCTGCTTCCTGCCAACCGCCTTTTCCGCGCCGTCATAGGTAAACACGGCGTCTTCGGCATAGAGATCGAGAAATCCGGCTGCATCGCCTGCATTGAACTTCTCGGCAAAGACGCTTGCCATCAGCTCCGGTGATGCGACGCCCATGTCAGTCTCCCACGACATGTCCTTACGCTATGCTCTGCGACCGGATCAGTCGAGTGAGGTTCATCCCTGACCCAACCCGCTCGTCCCGACGAAAGTCGGGACCCAGGACTGACCTCGGGGTATGTTTGGAATTGAAGTTTCGATTCGGAACAAGGCGCCGAATCGGTCCTGGATCCCGACTCCTCACCCTGAGCCGCCGCGTAGCGGCGTGTCGAAGGTCGCCGGGATGAGCGGTGAAGGATGGGTGCGATCAGGTCGTAGTTAGCTCGCCGCGAACTTCAGCACCTTGATCGCATCGAAGTTCTGCACGCCTCCGCCCACGCGCTTGGTGGTGTAGAATAGCACGTAAGGCTTGGCCGAGTAGGGATCGCGCAGCACCCGCGCCCCCTGCCGGTCGACGATCAGATAGCCGCGCCGGAAATCACCGAACGCGATCGAGAACGCGTTCGCCGCGATGTCGGGCATGTCCTCGATCTCGGTCACCGGATAGCCAAGCAGGCTCGCTGCTTCGCCCGCCATGCCTGGACGCCACAGATAGTTGTCGTCGGCGTCCTTCAGCTTGCGCACCGCCGAAACCGTGCGGCGGTTCATCACGAAACGCGCATTGGCCCGGAACTGCGATTTCAGCGCATAGATCAGGTCGATCAGCTTGTCCGCCGGATCGCTCGCGGCAAACGCGCCGGCAGCGCCCGACAGGATGAAGCCGATCTTGTCCCACGCGTGGCTCGCATCCGCGATCATGGTGTAGTCGAGGAAGCCCCTCGGCTTGTTGGTCCCGTTCCCGGTCACGAACGCCGCCGACTCCTGCGCCGCGAAGCTTGCCTCCACCTCGTCGGCCAGCCACTCGTCGATGTCGGCATAGGCGTCGTCCAGCAGCGTCTGCGTCGCCGCCGGCATGGCGTAGAGCTCAGCCGCCGGAAACTCCAGCAGCTCCAGGCTCGGCGCCGTGGTCTCGTTCCGCGCGCCGGTCTCCGCCGCCCACGCCGATTGCGCGCCCATGCTCACCGGCTTCCTGAACACTGTCGCCGAAGTCTGGCGCACGCTTGCGATCTGCCGCATCGGAGACGACGCCATCAGCCGCTGCTCGATCAGCCGGTCCAGCTCCGGCGGCGCCACATACCCGCCCTGGCTTTCCGTGCCGACATTCACCGACTTGAAGTCGATGCGATGCAGCCCGGCCTCATCGCCCCGGCGCAGGTACGAGCCCCATGCCGACTTGTGCTCGGTGTCCGCCTTGCGCGGATCCTCGCCCATCGCCGGCCTTGCCTGCTCCAGCGCCAGCCTTTCCAGCGCCGTGCGCTGCTGGTCGAGCGATGTCTCGATCCTCTTCAGCTTCGCCTCGACCAGCGGGTCCGCCGCCCCGCGCTTCTCGATCTCCTCGAGCCGCGCATCGTTCGCCGCCTTCAGCGCCTCGAACGCCGCCAGCATCTCGGCGGTAATCGCGCGCGCGTCAGCATTCGCGCCCGAGGGCGCGTTCATCTTGGTTTCGATTGTCATGAGTTTCCCTTGATCGCTTCGCGTGAGTCAGTCGCCAGCGCCGCGAAGCGGAAGCGCCGGCGCAAATGAAAAGGGCGCGTCCTTCGACGCGCCCTTCGCAGTTCTAGTCTGTCAGGTTGGCCTAGTTGCCTTCGCCGCCGCCTTCATCGCGCGGCAGGACGAGACCGGCGGCAATGCCCGGGCCCATTCCCGGCACCTTGCCCTTGCTCTCGAGCTCGCGCGCGCCGCCGAGAATGCCCGGCATCGCATAGTTGCCCTCGTGGCAGGCATACTCATAGAGCGGCGAACTGGCGTTGAGCGATTGCTCGCCCTTCCACGCCTGGCTGTAGAGCGAGGGATCGTCGACCTCGAACTGGTAGAGGATCTGCTTGTCGTTCCAGCGCGAGAAGCGCTCGGTCACCTTGCCCGTCGCCGTGATCATCGCGCGCTGGTTCGGGTGCACGTTGACCGTCTCGACCACGAACGTGTCGCCTTCATACCAGCCGACCGAATCTCCGCCCCATTTCGGGACGGTGCCGTGCTTCACATCGGCCTTGCTCTTCACGACCGGGATGATCCGCACGTCGTGGATCATCTCGACCTCGATCGCCACGGTGTTCGGCGCCTGCACGAACTGCATGGTGTTGTTGTACATGCCGTTCTGCATCACCGGCCCGAACGAGCCGGAGAAGCCGAGGATGCACCGCTCGGCCTGCGGGCGAGTTTCCGGTCCGTCGAAATTGGTGATGGCGAATCCGCCGCCGCTGCGCGCCGCGCCTGGCTTGTACGGGATCCGGCCGGTGGCCGGCTCGGTGATCCAGGACGAGCGGAACTCGCCCTTCACCAGCGCCATGCTCTTGCCGGGATCGATCCAGAACGCGTTGTAGCCGCGGTCGTTGTTCTTGTCCTCGAGCAGCTTGGTGTTGTTCGGATCCTGCCCGTTGCGCGCATCGTCTTCCTTGGTCAGCACGATCAGGATGTTGCGGTTGACGAGCCTTTTCGCCTCCGCTTCGGAGAGCACCAGGCTCTTGGCATCGCCGCCGCGCTGCAGGCTGGTGATCGAAGTATTGTTCCAGAAGCCCTGCAGGTCGGGGGCGCCCCATGCGGTGTGCGGGACCTTGTATCCTGCCTCGGATGTTTGCGCGGCTGCAGCCGGCGCGGCGGCCGGGGTCTGCGCGGCGGCGGCGCCGAACAGCGCGGCCATGCCGAGCGCAGTCGCCGCCATCAGTTTGGTTTTCATGGGCAGTGCCTCCTCTTGCCGTCTCCGCATTACGAGGACGGTCTCCGTTAAGCATGCTACGCTCGCTTTCCGTCCGCGGAAAGGTTGACCCTGCGTCAGGCCGCTCGCACGAATTGGCGAGCAATGTCCGCCCCGACCGCCGCGAATCTGGCCCCCGGCAGCATGGGCGAAGTCACCAGCGACACCTCCCTCAGCTCGATTTCCCGCAGCTCCCGCCCCCGACTCGGCCGCGGCGACCAGTCCCGCGCGATGAACCCGATCGACAGCCCGCCCAGCTTCCCCTCGCCAATCAGGCCCAGCGCCGTCCTGCCTGCCGGCGACTCGTCCGTCACCAGCCCGCGCACGAACAGCCCGCGCCCGTCCTCCCGCATCGCGGTCCAGCGGCCGGCGTGTCCGCCGCCCAGGTGCTGGAACAGCATCGCCACGCCTGCGCCCATTGTCCTATGCCGGGCCAGAGTTCGCGTGAACGCACCCGCCCGCACCACGTCGCCCGCCAAATCCTTCACCCCGAACAGCGAGGCGTAGCCCTCGATAACCAAAGAACCGGGCATCACTTCTCCTCCAGTTTTTTCTCGATCCGGTTGAGTTGCGCCGCCGCCAGCTCCAGATGGACCTCCATCCGCGCCAGCCGTTCGGCCATGGCCGCCTGCGCGGCTACCCGCACCTCGACTTCCTTGAGTCTTTCTGAGGCGCCGCCGGCCCAGATCAGCACCCCGGCCGACTCCACAACCACGGCCAGGACCACCGCCAGCGTCAGCTTTTTTTCGATCAACATGGCTCACCTTTTGCTGGCGCCTGTGACTGCGCTCTGCTAGACTTGTTTTACTCTCGGGGCTGGGCGGGCGCGTAGCGTTCGGGAGTCGTTCCTTCATGAAGCGGGCTAATGTCGTCAGCGTGCGAAGCCTGTTGTCAGGCGCAGCGCGATACCGGCCGGTTTTGTCCCATCGCGGGTTCATCTGGACCCCCACGGATGTCGCCGAGCTCCTCGTCGATCTCGAACTCGCCGCGCGCGAGGACGAGCTGGAAGAGGACGACAATGCCCCGGACGCCCGTTTCTATCTCGGCGTCATGACCGTTAACCGCGAACGCCACAGCCAGTACGTCGTCATCGACGGCCAGCAGCGCCTCGCCACCCTCGCCATGCTCCTCGCCTTCTGCCGCGACCGCATCGAGGATTCTCGCGAACGCCAGCGTCTTGACCGCATGCTGGTCCGCCGCTCGATGGCCCACGCGCCGGAGCCGCGCATCCGCCTCTCGCCGGAGGACCACGCCTGGTTCTCGCACTTCATCCTGCCGCCGGGCGCCACCACGCGTCTGCCGGCCCAGCCGCCGATCGGCAGCCCGCGCCCGCTTCTGCTCGCCGCGCGCTTCATGGAGCAGGCCTTCATCAGCTACCATCAGGACGACCTGCTGCGCATCGCCGACTATGTCTGCTTCCACGCCGCCGTCATCCGTACCGTCACCGATCCGCGCAACAGCTGGATGCCCCAGCTTCCGGCGCCGCAGCGCTCGCAACTGTCCGATTCCTCGCACTACGGCATCGCGGCCGAGTGACCTGAACGCTGCCTTCGAAACTTGAAATCAGCCTCTGCTGCCCCAGATCAGCCGCAGAGATTCTTTTCTGGGGGACGCTGATCCTTGCTAAGGGAGCGAACCCTCATGACCGGCCGCATCCGCAACTCGACCCATCCGTGGACCGTCGCGCAGGAGCAGGAGCTTCGCCGCCTCGCCCGCGCCAACATCCCCGCCGGCGACATTGCCGCCCGGCTTTCGCGCACGCCCGAACAGGTGTTCGAGCGCGCCTATGAGTTGGGTTTGACGCTGCCCCGCTCCGCTTCAGGGCAATAGGCAGTCGCGAACATCGATTGCACCTGCGCGGTGTTTTTTCGATTTGCCTACTGCCCAATGCCCAATGCCCAATGCCCATTCCCCACTCCTCATCGCGCCAACCGATCGGCCGACCATTTGACGACCGTGTCGGGAGCCGCCAGCGGCTTCCAGATCAGCGGCGAGGAAATATTGTCGACGCCCATCGCGCTCAACCGGATCGCGAGTTCAGGCGTGATCGCTCCTTCCACGAAGAACGGTTTTTTGGCCGCGTGCGCCGTATCCGCCGCGCTGCGTATTTTCGCGAGCAGGGTCGCCTGGGCGACTGCCGGGCTTGGCGCGGTCACCGATGGCGGCAGCGTAAAACCGAAACCGAGCGGGCCTGCCTGCACCAGCGTGGCGACGTCGGGTTCGTCCCACGACGCGCCGAACACGATGTTGGGCATCCGCAACTTCAGCTGCCCCATGATCTCGCCGAGATACATCCTCGGAAAGCCCGGCGCGATGCCTGCGATCTTCAACGTCTTGTAGCGCAGCAGCTCGCGGTCGAACTGCTCCATCACCGCAAACAGCCGCGCCCGCGACGCGTCGTTCGTCAGGCTGGAGACGTGCACCGACACGCCGATCAGCGCTTTCTTCCCATCCTTGAACAGCTTCCGGATGGCCTGCTCGGAAACCTTGAGGTTGGCCTCGTCCAGCGAGGCCAGGTTAGGCGTCCGGCCCGACGGGAGTTCGAACCGGTAGCCGGGGATGCGCTCCCCCGTGTCGCTCGCGAACGGAACCACGACATAGCTCGTCAGCGCCTCGCGTCGCACATCCCAAAGCGGCTCGAACCGCCAATCCAATGTCGGGGGCGCGGCCCCTTCCGCTGGCCGCGCTTCAGCGCCGGCAGGCGCAGGCGCGGGCGTCGTGAAATCGACGTCGCCCAGTGACTCCACAAGATTGTTCGCGGGAACCTCCCTGCTCGTCACGCCGAACCGCGGCTCGGGGCGCTCGTTCACTTCGCCCACGAAGAATTCGTTGAGGCCCTGCGTCAGCGTCAGCGCTGCGACTTCCGCGTCGCGGCCGGTCTTCGAGCCCGACACCAGCAGGAACCCGTCCGCTCCGCGGATCAGCACATCACTCGGATCGATCCGCTTCGCGATATAGCCGTGAGCGATATCCTGGATACGGGCTTTCTGGTCGGGCCATTTGTCGCCGTAGGCGCGCTGGATCTCCTCCAGTCCGATGAACTGGAACTGCGCCACATCGATGGTCGTGCGTCCGCGCACGAGCATCCGCAGACGCTCCGCGATGTTTTCCGTGCCGGCGCCAGGGTTTGCTTTGCCGCTGTCGGACGCCACGTGGCGGCCTCCCGCATTGACCAAGGGAAGGAGACTATGACGCCGGCATCCTAAGGAAAGATGTCTGGTATAACTATTAACCTTTGACGGCCGGTTTCCGGCAGCGGAGTTCGCGCTGACCCGAACCGGCGCACGGCCCAACTTTCCCGTCTTCGTCCGGCTGGCGCAATGGCAGAACCTGCGCTCTAAAGTCTTTCACCTTGGCTTTTCGCACACAGTTCTGGAATCACGAATGCCGCCGGACAACAGTCAGTACACCGGACAGGATGCAGTCTTTGGCCCGCCGGTCGAGGGCCGCGAATGCGGCGAGTGCGTCGCCTGCTGCAAGATCCTCGGCATCGACGTTCCCGAGTTGACCAAGCCCGCGGGCGTCCTCTGCCAGCACTGCACCGGAACCGGCTGCGGCATCTACCAAACGCGCCCGCAGCAATGCCGGGACTGGCACTGCGCCTGGCGGCGCATCGGCGCGATGCCGCCGGAAACGCGGCCCGACCAGCTGGGCGTGATGTTCGACCTCGTACGCCCCGAGCCCGCTCCCAACATATTGGCCAGGCTCTACATCCTCGGCCACGCGCTCGACCCGTCAGATGACTTTTCGAACCCGCTGATCGATCGCGTCGTCAACATGTTCCGCCAGGCGCGGATACCGATCTGGATCCAGCAGGCCGAAAGAATGTTCCTGGTCCACCCGCCCCGCGAGATCGCCGAGATCCTGATCGACGGCAAGGAGCCCGCCTCGCCCGAGCTCGCCCGCGAAGCGGAAGAATGGCGGGCGAGGTGCGAGAGCCTCTAGTTTCGCCCTTCACGTAATCCCCGCCATCTTCCGCTTCTCCTCCGCGGTCAGGAACGAAGCCGCATCGATCCGCGCCCACTGCGTCGCGCGCTCTTCCTGGAACGCTGGAACGTTCTCGAGATCGGGATGCAGCTCCCCGCCCACGCGCTCGCGCAGCCACCCCGAGATCGCCCGCGCCGCACGGTTGACCAGCGGCAGCACCGTGAGCCGCCAGAACGCCGAATTGGCCTCGCGATAGTTCGCATAGGTCGCATCCCCCGGAATTCCGAGCAGCATCGGCGGCACGCCGAACGCCAGCGCGATCTCGCGCGCCGCCTGGTGCCGCGACTCCACGAAATCCATCTCTGAGGGCGTCATGCTCATCGGCCGCCAGTCCAGCCCGCCCTGCAGCACCATCGGACGCCCCGCATTGGACGAGCCCGAATACATCCGCTCGATGTCCTCCTGCAGATCCTCGCGCTGTTCCTGCGTCATCTCTTCCCCGCCGCTGTAGACGATCGCCCCCGAAGGCCGCGCTGCATTGTCGATCAGCGCCTTGGCCCAGGCCCCGCCGGCATTGTGCACGTCGACCGCCCGCGCTGCCGCCTCCAGCGGCGCATGTCCCTCATAGTCGTTCGCCGGATGGAACAGCTTGAGATGCAGCACCGGCAGGAACCCGTCGGCCTCGCGCACGATGCGGCGGACCTCGCTCCCAACCCTGTGCTCCCACGCCACCGGCCACCCGCGCGGCCCCTTGAGCGCCCGCATGCGGTCCGGACGCAGCACGAACAGCTCGCGTACCTCGCCATCGATCGAGACGGCTTCGAGAAAAGCGTCGCCGGTCACCACCAGATGACCGTAGAAGTTTTCCATCAGGTCCGGCCCAGCCTGCTCGCGGTTGGGATGCGCCGCAAGCTTCACCAGCGCGCCCGTTGGCTCGCCGATCCTGTCCGAAGAAACCTCGTGGAACGCCACGCTCGCCGCCGCTTCCGAGATCATGCGCACGCAGCGATAGACCACCGCGTTCCGCTCGAAGCCCTCCCGCGCCAGCGTGCCTGCGCTCGACCACTGCGCCGCGCGCAGGTCCGAAATCGCCGTCAGCGGCAAGGCGGATTTCGCCTCCCGCTTCCTGAACAGTTTCATCGCCCATCCTTTTTGGAAAATCTGGCTTCTGGAAAATCTGGAGGTCGGCAAATGCGATCAGCGGGCATTCGGGCTCGTTTGCTTGTGCCTGCGTGTCCCGCGCCTCGCGCTCTCACACTTGTCGACCTTGAATGATTTTACAGCCTGGCGAGTCCTGTCGGATAACTCGGCCCACTTTTCTGCATCGCGGAATCCAGCGAGTCCCGAAAAGCCCAGGCGCCACAAGTGATTCCGCTCTGAAAAAAGTTTCGCGGCGGCGCTCAAACTGGTGGCCGGCCGGAAGAGTTATCCCACACCCCGCCATGGTTTACGCGGCCTTTCCCGCGCCGCGCCAATTCACGCGCCGGCCGCAATCGCGTTTTCACCTGCTTGCCGGACAATGGTCCAATGAGGCCGTGTGTCATTGCGGCCGGAGTTACGACCATGCCGATCGAAGCAGCATCTTCCGTGCGTGCGGCCGCCGCTGACTATCGCGCAGCGAACAGCCAGTACGCCCACGAAGTCTCGGTCGAGAAGGCCGAATGGCGCCGCGACCAGCGCGTCGAGGAAGCGAAAGCTTCTGCCGCTGCGCGTCCGACGCCCGCCGAACGCGGCGCTGAAGCCCCCCAGCGTCCGCACACGGCGTCTCTCCTTCTCGACGTCCTCGCGTAGCGTAGGGAATAGCGAGTAGCGAACAGGGCGTGCCCCCGCCCCGCTGGAATCCAGCGTTGGGTGGCGCCGTCTGTGTTCGCTGCTCGCTGTTCGCTGTTCGCTGCTCACTGCTCGCCAGCCCCGCCACACTGGTTACCGCCGCGTTGACCACTCGGCCGCAATCGCGGCTCACGCCCGTACGCGTCCTTCACCCACCTCTGCCATCCTGATGCAGTCGCCAGAAGGGCGGCCGCTTTAGGGGTAGCTCCCATGAACATCGAAGGTCCCAGCCTGCGTGACCTCCAGGCCAACGGCGTCCACGCCCTGCGCCAACACATCGCCAAGGCGTTCTGCGATCAGCCCGTCCAGGTGGATGAGACGCCCCACAACGCCGCCGACCTGATCGAAACCGGCGACCGTCTCGCCAGCCACCGCACGCTCGAACGCGATGTCGCCGCCTAAAATGGCTTGAAAGCCGGAAGCGATTCCGCTTCCGGTTTGAGGTACGCGCCCGACTCAAATCAAGCTATCGTCGCTCGCTCAACCGAGTCGCCGATGGATGACGCCGCCGCAGTCCGCTTCACGACGCTCCAGAAAGTCCGCGGACTTCTGGTCGCCTCCGTCGTCGCCTGGCTGCTTTCGCTCGCCGCCATGTTCGCATCCGCCGCGCTGTTCGAAGCCCTGAAGCAGGCCATGGCCGGCGGCGCTCCGGCGATCGGCGAACTCGAGGATGCAACCGGCTGGACCTTGATGGGCGCGGTCTATCTCGGCCTGCCCGCTGCGATTGTTGTCGTGCTCGCCGTCGGATTTCCCGCGATGCGCCATGCCGAAAAGACCGGCGCGACCGGCATCCGCGACGCGGTGGTCACTGGCCTCATCCCCGGCGCCATCATCGGCGCGGCGGTCGCCCTCGGCGTTGTGCTGATGCAGCGCCCCACGGAGGACGGGTCGCTTTTGAAACCTCTGGAATGGGCGAAGCTCGCGCTGGACCTCGCCGCCACGCTCGCCACCGGCTTCCTCACCGGCCTCAGCGCACGCCTCGCCGCCGGACGCCCGCAAGCGCCGGCCGCCGGCTGACGTCATTTCGCCGGATCTACTCTTGCGCCAGCTTGGCGACCATCTCCTTGGCCGCGTCCTTCGAGACCTTCTCGAGTTTCGCGATGTCGCACTTCTCGTGCTGGTTATCGCGCACCTCATAGCTGAGCGAGGCGCGCACGCGATTGGTCAGTGCGGGAAAGAAGCCGAACGATTTCGAGCGGTCCATCCACTCGCAGGGTCCCTTCAGCGTCACGAGATAGTGGTCCCAGTAAGTGTCGCGCAGCAGGACCTTCTGGTCGTCCAGCACCCAGGTCGCCTCGAAGCCATAGCGCAGCAGCAGGCTGTCCACCTGTTTGCCGCTTCCGTCGACCAGCTGCGTTCTAACGTCCGGTTCCGCTATCGCCGGCGCAACGGCGAACGCGCCAGCCGCAAGAACAACGCCGAGCACTGATCCAATGAGCCTCTTCATGACCGCTCCAACCTTCCAGCCGGGCGTGGCTATCCCGGACGTTTCGACCCTATCAGAAACATTGGGATTTTTCCATGTCAGCCAACCCCCTGCATGTATCGAATTGTAGCTGAATGCGGGCATTCCCCCAGCCGCTGCAGGGAGTTCAGCGCCGCGAATGCCCCGCCGGCCGCCGCGCCGAGGTCGGCAGCGCCGCAAGCGTCCTTGCATGTCCTACCCAGTCGTCGCGCTTGATCCGTCCGCGGAACTCCATCAGCTGGCCATCCACCCAGGCCGCCTCCTCCGGACTCCACTCGGCCACCTGCCAGAAATAATAGACGCCGGTCTCCTGCAGCAGGCCGGCCAGGATCGGCCCCACGCCATTTAGCTGTTCGAGATTGTCCGGCGGACCGAAGGCTGGCTCGGCCAGAAGGTTGGCCTGGTCTCCCTGCCGGCGTACCGGATTGATCGGATCGCTGTCACGTGGCGGCTTCATGCTCGTCGCTGCGCCCGTCTCGCCATTGGCCGCATTGGCCGCCGGCGCGCCGCCACGCGCCTGCCGCACGATTTCGCTCCGCATGACGCCTGTTTCCGACCGCGACCTCACCATGTGATGAAGCGCCGCCAGGCTGTACTCGATCGCCGTGAGCCGATCCTCCAGCGCCGCCAGATCCTCCCGGCTGTCGATTGAAACCACCGCGTCGAGAACCGGCGAAAGGTCCGGTTGCGGAATCCCGGCGAACGCCTCCTGCAATCCCGCGACGCCGCGCTCGATCGGCGCAAGCGCGCGGCGGTTCTGCGCATCCAGCTCCCCCTGCACGGCCCCCAGCGAAGCCTCCAGCCGCGCGATGCCGCCCTGCAGCGGATCGAGATCCACCGGCTTCCGGTCGAGCGTCGAGATCCCATGCTCGATGTCCGCAAGCATGCCCTGCAGCGGCCGCAGCGTCGCCACCATCGAGAACAGCTCGCCAATCCGCGTCTCCAGTCCGCTCAGGCGTCCCTGGACCGGTTCGAGGCTGTTGCGCGACTTCATCTCGTCGATCGTCAGCCCCAGCGCCGCTATCCCGCTGTGCACCGGGCCCAGCTCGACATCAGGCGCCTTCCACGCCCGCACCTGTTCCTCGATCCCGGAGAGCTTCGCCACCACCGGCTGCAAGTCGGCATTGTTCAATCGCGACACCGCCGAAGAAACGTTGCCGATCGTCTGTTCGACACTCGCCATCCGCATGCGCAGCTGCGTCTCGATCGCCTCCAGCCGCTCGCTGATCGGGCGCAGGTCCGGCTCCGGTATCGAGATGCCTCTGACGGCGCGCTCCAGAAGGCCGAGCCGGTCATTCACCTGGCCCATGTCCGGCATGCGCAGGCTTCCCACCGAGGAGGACAGTTCAGCCTTCACGTCTTCGCGCGTCGCCAACTGCTTCAGACCCTCGAGCCGGTTCGCCTGGATCAGCAGCTGGTCATGGCTATCCGTGACGTCCTCATAGCTCCGCTTCATCCACCAGAATGTCACGGCGCCTCCCAGCACCGCGGCCAGCACCAGCAGGAGCGAGATCTGAAGCAGAAGGAACCACATGAAGCATCTCGCAAAAGAAAACTGTTCAGGTCGGCGAAGGTTCGTCCGGCGTGCGCACGACCCGCATCTCGATCCGCCGGTTGCGCTCGCGGCCCCCGGCCGTGTGGTTGCTTGCGACCGGCTTCGATGAACCGAGACCTTCGGCCGTCAGGCGTTCCTCCGGCACTCCGCGCAGCACCAGCGCCGCACGCACCGCTTCGGCCCGCCTGCGGCTCAGCTCGTCGTTGAGCGCCGCGCGCCCGGAGCTGTCGGTGTGTCCCTCGATTCGCAGTATCCCCGGGCACCACGAAGCCGCCCTGGCGATGGCGTCCAACAGATCTTCGCTGCCGGGGCTGATCTCCGCGCTGGAGCTGGCGAACCCGATCGTCGCGGTGCCGAGCAGGGTCGACATCGACCTGTCGCACGCCGCCGCGGCCCGCGGCGAGACCATGTCAGCGGTCTTGGTTTCCGGCGGCGGCCCGGCCACCGCAGCAGCAGCCGTTGCATTCTCACCTGCCCAGATGAAACGCTCCATCACCCTGGTCACCGGTATCGCGGCGCCGAACAGCGCGCCAGCCTTCGCGTTCTGCACCGCCGCCACCGCCTTTGCAGCCTCCGCCCGCGACGGCGGCGCGCCGTCCAGCGTCACCCACTGGCCCGAGACGCTGGCCGTCGCCCATGTCGCTCCGACGGAATTCAGCGCCTGCCGCGTCGTCCGTTCGGCGATCGCTTCCACCGCTCCGCGCGGAAAGAAGGTCAACGCAAACAGCAGCAGCAGCGCAAACGCCGCCACCGGCAAAAGCCCAAACGGCGCAAACGGCAACCGCCCTCCGCCCGCCCGGCGCACCAACCGGACCGACCGCTTCCTCGTCCGCCCCACGCCGTCCTGAGAAAGAGCGCTTTCACTCACCGCAATGGAGCTCCCTTTTCAACGTCGCGGAACCCGCGCAGCGCATCGTCGCCGCTATACAGCAAAGGTCCCGCCGACCACACCCCAGAGGCGCTCCCGCCGCAATCGCCCTCTCCCACCGATTGAGCGGCCCCGGCTGAACAGCAGCGCCTTGACGCCTGCTCTACCCCTCGACCATCCTCCCGCAACAAAAGACGCCGGGAGGGCTTCCGTGAAATCCGCATCCATTCTCGCGCTGCTTGCGCCCTTTGCTCTGTCCGGCTGCCTCATCGTCAGCGAGACCCGCGAGACCATCCGCTCGCCCGAGCCGGAAAAGGCCGCCGCCCTCACCGCACCCGCCGCCGCACCCACCTCGGCGCCCGTGCTCACGCGCATCACCGCCGGCATGCCCGATGCGGGGCCTGCCGCCTCCACCGACGGCGTCACAATCACTCACGACGTGATCTACGGCCACCATGACGGCATGGCGCTGGTCTACGACGTCATCAAGCCGAAGAACGCCAACGGCTCGGCCGTCCTCTACATGGTCTCCGGTGGATGGGTGTCGCGCTGGGCCCCGCCCGAAGGCCGGGTAGCGCAGTTCAAGTCGCTGCTGGATCAAGGCATCACCGTGATCCCGATCCACCACGGCTCCGCCCCGCGCTTCAAGGTTCCCGAAGCCGCCGCCGACGTGAAGCGCGCCGTGCGCCATGTCACGCTCAACGCCGCCGGCTACGGCATCGACGCAAAGCGCCTCGGCGTGTTCGGCGGCTCGGCAGGAGGACATCTCTCGCTGACGCTCGGCCTCAACGGCGATGATGGCGATCCCAACGCCAAGGACCCGGTCGACCGCGGCGCCTCGCGCATCAAATCCGTCGTCGCCTACTACCCGCCGGTCGACCTGCGCCGCATGACCGGTCCGAGCGACCGCTTCCCAGCGCTCGACTTCCCGAACGAGCAAGCCGCCGCGATCTCGCCCATTCTCTTCGTCGACCCCAAGGACCCGCCGACGCTGATCGTCCACGGCGACGCGGACGAACTGGTGCCGATCGCCTCGGGCCAGTCGATCTACGACGCACTCAAGAAGGCCGGCGTGAAGACGGAAATGGTGGTCATCAAGGGCGGCGCCCACGGCTTCCCCGAAGCCGCCCACCGCGCCGAAGCCAGCGCCGCGATGGCGAAGTGGTTCAAGGAGAACCTGTAACGCTTCGCGATTTGTCGGCGACGCCGAGGGATGCCCGCTCCAAGTCGCTGTCGCCCTTCCCCGTTAACACTTCTATCACCTGCCGCAGCGGCCATGCGCGCCGATGAATCGTCTTACGCTGCAAATTAACAATTAGACGCTGCGTTACCCGGCAAAAAGCTCCATTCGATTCAGGATGGATTCACCGCACCGTCAGATAATGACCGTGAAGGAGTGCGCCATGATCGCCGGTATGGCGAGCGGCATCGAGGGTGTCTCGGCCCGCTACGCCGCCCAGATCCAGGAGCTGCTGTACGTGCAGACCATCAGGCGGATGGCTGCCGATCAGGAAGCTGCGCGCGCTCAGGCCAGGGCCGATGAAATCCACCGCGTTGAGGGCGAACGCGCCCGCGCCGCCGAAATCGAAGCGGTGAAAGTCGACGTCCACGCGAACGCCGTCGCGGCTTCCGCAAGCGAAGACAAGCCGGCGAAGCAGCCCGAGGCCAGCGAAGCCAAGCCAGCTCCTTCGGCGACGGTTCCCCCCGCCCAGATCTTCGACGTCAAAGCGTAGACGGATCTCTGTCCGCAATCTGCGTCAGGCTGGGTGCGCAAGCGGAGGCGGGATTCGAACCCGCATCTCGCGTACCTCTCGATAGGCTAGCCACGCATCCTACCTGCATGCAGCAGGTCGAGCCTGCACCTTGAACGACCCCGCTCGCGCTCGGCGACAATAGCCGATGACGGCGCCGGGATTCAATCCGCGGGGTAGAAGGGCGAATTTCGCTTCCGCTCGATCCGCGCTACCGCTACTCCCTATTCCCCACTCCCTATTCCCCTTTTTTCATGCCCACACGCCCTCCCCGCCCCGAGCCGACCGAAGCCTACAAGCGCTTCAAGGACTCGATGATCATCGACTATGGCAAGTGGCGCGACGGCGAGCCCTACGACATTGCAGCCCTCGCCGGCGTCACGCCCGCCGAACGCGACCTCCTCGTCGATGAAATCATCGACCGCGGCGGCTCACTCGACTGGCGCGACGTCGAAGCCCTCAAGGCCCTCGGCACCGAGAAAGCCCTGAAGCGCATCGGCAAGGCGGCGCACGCCGAGCGCGGCGGAGGCGGCGCCGAAGCGCTGATCCACGAGGTCGAAACCAAAGGCTGGACGCCCGAAAACGAGAAACGCCTGATCGACATGCTGGAAAATGTCCGCAGCATGGAGTCCGCCAGCGACCGCCTCTACGAACTCTGCGAGCAGCATCAGACGCCCGCCGTCATCGCCCAGCTCATGCGCAACGCCCGCACTCAGTCCGACGAAACGATGCGCTACTCCGCCGGCGCCTTCCTGCTCTATCTCTCCGGCCACGACGACAACTGGTACGGCCTCGACGACAAGTTCCGCCCGCACCTGCTCGATCTCAATTCCAGCGACTACAAAACCTACAAGGCCGCCGTCGCCTGGCTCGAAGACATGGTGGCGAATCCGAAGAAGTAGCGCCGCGACGCACGCCCTCATGGTGGTGAGCAGGCCCGAAGGGCCGTCCGTCGAACCACGAGGGCGGGCTGAAGCGCGCCTACAGCCGTTTCATCACGGCGAGCTTGTTGCCGTCCGGGTCGCGCAGGTAGGCGAGATAGAGCTGCACGGCCCCCATCCCGCGAATCCCCGGCGGGTTCTCGATCGCCGTGCCGCCATTGGCGACCCCGGCCGCGTGCCACGCATCCGCCTGCTCGGTCGACTCGACCGCAAAGCTGATCGTGCCGCCGTTCGCAACCGTCGGCGGCTCGCCATTGATCGGCTTGCCCACGCCGAACGATCCGGTCTTCGACCGATAGAACATGCGATGCCCGTCGATCGTCGCCGGCTTGACGCCGAGCACCGCAAACGTCGCATCATAGAATTTCTTGGCCCGCTCGAGATCGTTCGTCCCGACCATGACGTGCGTGAACATGCATTTCCCCGTGCAGCAGCTGATCCTCAGGCGCACATGCGCGAAGAACAGCTCCATGACAATAGGAACGGAGGCGGGAAGCACTCCTGGTTGCGATCTGCGCCTTCGCGCCGCTATGGTCGATGAAACCAGCGAGGAAGTCCCATGTCAGGTCGTCTCGACGGCAAGGTCGCCGTCATCACCGGCGCGGCGAGCGGCATCGGCCGGGCCGCTGTCGATCTCTTTGTCGCCGAAGGCGCCCGCGTCATCGCCGCCGACATACAGGACGACAAGGGCGCCCGCATCGAGGAGGATCACCAGGGCCGCGCCCACTATGTCCGCTGCGACGTGATGCAGGAAGCCGACATCAAGGCGGCCGTGGAAGCTGCGCAGACCCGCTTCGGCCGCCTCGATATCCTGTTCAACAATGCCGGCACGGGCGGCATCCGGGAAACCACCGACGACGTCTCGGCCGAGGGCTTCGACAGCGTCATGCATCTTCACGTCCGCGCGGCTCTGTTCGGAATGAAATACGCCGCGCCGCTGATGCGTATGCAAGGTGGCGGCTCGATCATTTCCACCGCCTCGGTCGCCGGCCTCCGCACCGGCTACGGCCCCATGCTCTATTCCACCGCCAAGGCCGCGATCATCCACATGACGCATGCCTGCGCCGCCCAGCTCGGACCGGAGAACATCCGCGTCAATTGCATCTGCCCAGGCCTCATCGCCACCAACATCTTCGGGCGCTCGTTCGGCGTGCCCAGCCAGATCGCCGAAAGCCGCATCGATGCAATCGCAGAGTCCACCAGCGGCGCCCAGCCGATCCCGCGCGGCGGCCGCGCCCGCGACATCGCCGAAGCCGCGCTCTACCTAGCCAGCGACGGGGCAAGCTTCGTCAACGGCCACGCACTGGTCGTCGATGGCGGCCTCACGCTCGGCGCAACCGGCGCGGCGCGGGCGGCTGTGTTCATGCCGATCTTCCAGGCGCTCGGCGTCGACGGCGAAACCATCGCCGCAATCTTCAATCCGGCGCGCTAGCTCGCGCCGTCAGTTCGGCTTGGTGCTCTTGTCGCCGTCGGTCGCATCGCTCAGCGCATCGGCCGCGTCCTTGTTCTGCGCACCCGTCGCCTTGTCGACCGCCTCGCCGGCCTTCTCGAAGGCGCCGTCGCCCTTGTCTTCCTTGCCCGTCGTCGCCTTGTCGATTGCGGCATCCAGCTTCTCTCCGGCCTTCTCCGAGCTTCCGTCCTCGCAGGCCGCAAGGCCGATAAAGCCAGCAAGCGCCCCAACGGCGATCAATGCCTTCAGCATGGTAATGTCCTCCTGAACGCCGCATGGCTCCGCGCCAGCCGCGACCACATCAACGCGCGAGCGCGAAGGACGTTGCCGGATCTTCCGGCCGACGCCTCCTCGCGGCCTGTGGCCGCAGGCCGGCCGCGCGTTCTGCCCGCATCGATTCCACGGCCTTTCCGCGCCCGCGCCAAGCGTTTCTTTCCGATAGGTTACCAGCCGGACGCAAATCGTATCGCGCTCGCCGCGCCGCCTTTAAGCATGATTTGTCATAACTCGGCACAGGCGCGGGAAATCGCCGCTCGCCGCCTGGAGCCGTTCGCCGTCATGGTCCCCGACCTTCCCCCACAGCTTGCCGACAGCGCTCCCGCGCAATGCACTAACGCGAGCGATGTCAGCGTCGCACACGCCGCCGACGCGCGTCGCGCCGGCCGTTTCGCCGAAGCCGCGCAGGCAGCGCAATGTGTCCTCTCGCGATATCCCGATGACGCAGACGCCTGGTTCGAACTCGGCGCGACGAAGTCTGCGCTCGGCGCGCGCACCGAAGCACGCCAGGCTTATCTCCGCGCACTCGATCTCGCGCCTGCGAACGACGACGCCCGGCTCGGCCTCGCCCGGCTCGCCTGGTGGGACGGCGACGCCGCTGCAGCTCAAACCTGGCTCGCCTCCGTTTCCGATTCCCGCAGGCGGGACCCCGAAGTCCTCGACCTCCAAAAAACCATCGCGGCCGCCCCTGCTTCATCTGCCACTTGGCGCGCGGACCTCGGCATCGCCCAAAGCACGCTGACGCAGGACCTGCCGGACTGGAAGGAAGTGCGCGCCTCGCTCTTCCGCCGCGTTGGCGACACCGGCTTCGGCCTCGCCCTCGAGCACGCCCGCCGGTTCGAACGCGAAGACCTCTATATTGAAGCCCTCGCCACGCATCGGGTCGGGTCGGTCACCTGGTCGCTGGCGCTCGGCGGGACGCCCAATCCGGATTTTCGCCCCGAGACGTCCGTCCGCGTCGGCGCCGAAACCTCCGGGACGCAATGGCAGTTCGCCAGCTACCTTTCCCGCGCCGAATACGCCGCCGGCCCCGTCGCCAAGCTCGACGTCCGCGCGGTCCGCAATCTCGGGGAGACGGCGCAGCTCTTCCTTCAGGGTGGCGTCGTCAACGACGAGAACGGCGAGAACCATTTCGGCTACGGCGTCGGCGCCAACTGGCGCGCTCGCTCTGGCCTCACGCTCGACGCCGGCTGGTCCGACGGCGCCGAATCTTCCGATGGCGCAACCGTTGAGGTGAAGGCGCTCTCCGCCGGCGCCACGTTCGAGATTTCCGAGACCCTCCGGATCCGCGCCGG
>Ga0210377_10001398_pt1 | contig 22142 bp, 22 predicted proteins | sample PLM4_65_b1redo_FD_155480 | JGI IMG/M metagenome (GOLD analysis project Ga0210377, IMG submission 155480) | Groundwater sediment microbial communities from an aquifer in East River, Colorado, USA - PLM4_65_b1 redo | ecosystem: Environmental > Terrestrial > Soil > Riparian zone | place: USA: East...
GGTGGCTATACCGGAGGGGTCACACCCGTTCCCATCCCGAACACGGAAGTTAAGCTCTCCAGGGCCGATGATACTATGACCGAGAGGTCATGGGAAAGTAGGACGTTGCCGGGATATTTTTTCAAACCCATCATCAAACGATGATGGGTTTTTTTTATGCTGTTTTCAGGAATGATGCTCCCTCATTGGGAGCTTACACTGATAATTGATTACGGCTTGCATCTTGATTCAGGTATGTGTATCATTGCTTCATCTTCGTTATTTAGGACAACAAGGCAACGACCGGACCATATGACAGAGAAAAAAACCGATACCACGGTCACCACAAACCGCAAAGCCCATCACGATTATTTCATCGAAGAGACCTTCGAGGCGGGGATCGCGCTCCGGGGCACTGAGGTAAAATCCCTGCGCCTCGGTCTTGCGAACCTCACCGATAGCTACGCCATCGTAAGGAACAACGAGGTGTTCCTCTTCAACGCGAACATCAGCCCCTACCCCCACGGTAACATCATGAACCACGAGCCGCTTCGCACACGGAAGCTCCTGCTGCACCGAGAAGAGATCCGCAAGCTTATCGGCAAGATCACGATGAAAAGCTTCACCCTCATTCCGCTTAAGATATATTTCGTCCGCGGCAAGGCAAAGGTGCTTATTGGCCTCGCAAAGGGCAAGAAAGCCTTTGATAAGCGGGACACGATCAAAGAAAAAGAGTCGAAGCGCGAAGTGGAGCGCGTCATGAAGGACCGGAACCGGTAGTCTCTCTCCCCCCCCCCTTTTCCTCTCCTTTTGCTACAATAAAGACAAAACCTTACTGCAGGGCGTGAAGCGGGATGGTTTCTGCTTACGGTTTTCGTATCAACTATGAAATAGTCAAGCAGAATATGAAACTGCAGCTTTAGTCGCACAAGGCGTTATCTTAAGGAGGCAACTATGAGACGATTAGTCGTATTTCTTGTGAGCGTGATTGTTGCAGCGGCTGCCGGCATGACACCGGCACAGGCTAAAGTTGTCGGAAAGACAGTCGAGTATAAGGCAGAGGGCGTGGTGTTGAAGGGATACCTCGCCTATGACACGAGCATCAAGATCAAACGTCCCGGGATCCTTGTTGTGCACGAATGGTGGGGTTTAAATGATTACGCGCGCAAGCGCGCACGGATGCTGGCGGAGCTCGGGTATACGGCGCTTGCGCTCGATATGTACGGACAAGGCAAGCAGGCAAAACACCCCGACGACGCGGGGAAATTCGCCATGGAGTTGATGAAGAATTTCGATGTGGCCAAGGCGCGGTTCATGGCTGGTGAGGATTTTTTGAAGAAACACTTCACGGTTGATCCCGACCGCATCGCCGCCATCGGCTACTGCTTCGGCGGCGGTGTGGCTTTGAACATGGCGAGGCAGGGAGCGGACGTGAAGGGTGTCGCAAGCTTCCACGGCAGCCTGGCGTCGGTCAAGCCGGCGGAGCCGGGAGCGATCAAGGCGAAGATACTCGTGCTCCACGGAGGAGATGACAAATTCGCCACTCCTGAGCAGATCGAAGCCTTTAAGCGGGAGCTGACGACTGCGGGAGCTGACTACCGGTTCATCGTTTATCCGGGAGCCATGCACAGCTTCACCAATCCTGACTCGACCGCTTACGGGAAGAAGTTCAACATCCCGCTGGCGTACAACGAAAAGGCTGACAAAGAGTCGTGGCAGGAGATGAAGAAGTTCTTTGATGATATTTTAAAAAAATAGATTGACAACCGAAGGCGTAGGAAATATCGTATATCCTACGCCCTTGTTTTGCTCATATGATTGTTCCTCGTTTATATATGTTTGAGAACTCAAACTTGACCACGTGATATGCTCAATGACCGCAGGGGAAATTCAAAATAAACTTCGAAAGCTCGCGGACAAGGAGAAGGCGAAAATCCTCCAGGGTTTTTTCAAGACCGGGCCGGGGCAGTACGGCGAGGGGGATGTTTTTCTCGGCATAACGGTCCCTGTGCTCCGGAAGATGGCTAAGGAATGCCGGGGCGCGTCTGTTGCCGATGCCATTCAACTGCTGAAGTCCGCGATTCATGAAGAACGTCTCCTCGCACTTTTTTTGCTTATTCACGCTTACTTGAATGGTGACGATTTCGTAAAAAGAAAAATTTATAATCTCTATCTCAAAAAAACACGATATATAAACAATTGGGATCTCGTAGACCTGTCTGCGCCGAACATCATAGGTAATTATCTGGAAGATAAGAGTAGAAGGCCGCTCTACGACCTTGCGAAATCGCGCGATCTGTGGAAAAAACGGATTGCGATTCTTGCCACGTTCCACTTCATCAAACAGAAAGATTTTTCGGATACGCTTAAGATCTCCAAGATACTTATTGGGGACGATCACGACTTGATCCATAAGGCCGCGGGCTGGATGCTGCGCGAAGTCGGCAAACGCGACCTTCAGGCGGAAGAAAAATTCATGCGGCAGCATTACAAAAAAATGCCGCGGACCATGCTGCGTTATGCCATCGAACGGTTCCCGGAAGCGAAGAGGCAGAAGTATCTGAATGGCAAGATTTGAGAACAAAGGGTCACCTCAAACAGAATTATCATTGCATGCGACTGAACGTATCCGGCAATGAGGACACAAAGCGAGATTGCTTCGTCGCCTTGCTCCTCGCAATGACATCTTTTTTGTTGACACGTGGTTGTTCTTCCCTTTGGCAAAGGGGGCTGGGGTGATTTACCGGTGAAAGGATGGATGCTGTGAAAACGGTATTTCTTGACCGAATTGGACAGTCGATGATACAACAGGTTTAACAGGTCGTGGAAAAAATGCAACTTATAGTTGATTAATCATTAAAACTATGTTGTAATGGCAAAGATGCGAGACTTACGGCGGGGCGGGAAGCGGAGCATGGGCTCGTAAGGCATGCCGGAGGTGACCGATGGCTGACGAGGAACGGGTTGTGGCTCGGTTCAATGACGGAAGAGTGCTTAAGGGCTATATCAGCGGCTTCACGGCTCAGTCCGACTTTTTCCTCCTCGATGAAGCAGGAAGCGGTAAAAAGCACCGTATTGCCGTTGCTGACCTTAAGGCGGTTTTCTTTATCAAGTCCTTCGAGGGCAACAAGAAGTACCGAGAAAAAAAAGCCTTCGGCGTCAGCACGCACGATGGACATAAGGTGTACATCAAATTCAACGACCAGGAGTCTCTTGTGGGCTTCGTCGAAGGGGAGATCCCCTGGGATAAGGGGTTTTTTGTATCCAGGGACGGCAGCAAGGCAAAAGGCTTTTTCCTGATCCCCGTGGACCGCGACAGCAATAATGTGAAAGTGTTCGTTGTCGGATCGTCGGTCGAAGATGTGACGATCATGATGAGGTGAAAGAATTTCGACGTGAAAGAGCGGAGCTGAGGCCGGTTGAGCCGGAATAGAGCGCCGAAAGCATCCAGCCACATTAAACTCATACGAGCCCCGGTTGTTGAAAAACAGCCGGGTTTTTTATTGTGCGCCGATATTCTTGACCTTGTCCGTTGCCTTGAACGGAGGCGTCGGCTGCGAAGGAATGTCTGTTCCGGAGGTTTTCTGGTCCGGCTGCTGCTCTGACGCCGGCTCAGCCGGTTGGGATGGAGCTGCGGGGGCAGGCGCCTGCTCAATTTCAGTTGACTTCGGTTCCTGCTTTGCTTCACCTGCTTCGGCCGGCTTGAACCTGCTCGGCGTGTAGCCCGGGTTCAGCTCATAGGCTTTATCGAAGCACTCAACCGATTTCCTTCTGTTCTCCGCGTCACCTTTTCTACCCTTCATATAATAAGCGTAACCCAAGTAATAATATGCCTCGGCATCGGGATTGATTGTAACAGCTTCCTCAAGTTCCTTGATGGCGGCGTCATATTTTTTTTCCTTGAGATGAGCAATGCCTTTTTCGACGTGCGCGGCAGCGGCCTTGGTGTCGAAAAGTTCTTCCCCGGCATAAGCGAGCTGTAGGCCCGCGAGAACGACCGCACTCACCAGCAGTATGGCCATAGTTCTTCGCATCGTCCCTCCCCAAACAACAGATTTATTTAACCATATCATAGGTCTGCGATAGATGTCAACAAGACTGTCGCTGGTTGAGGGACGTCGGGGACAAAATTGTCGAATGCTCAAAAGGCGCATGAATACCCGTGAATAAGGATAATTTTTGAATGATGGATGGTTAGGCTTCGACAAAAAGTTCCTCAGTTCTCAGGCACTCTTTTGCCGTACGCTATAAAATCGCGTAATAACGGGATGTTATCTTTTGGCACGCCGCTTGTATAGAATGAGCCTGAGCATGAACAATGGGCACTGTCATCCCCCTCCATCTCCCCACCCCGGAGATATACCCCTGACAGTGCCCATCGTTCGGCTTCTCTGAAAGAAGAATAAGGTAGCGGGGACGAGGGGGCGGTAAAAGGAGCAAAAAATGTTTTTCAAAAATTTTGGTATCGAGAACATCAGCCCCGATCAATTGAACGAGAAAATGGAGTCGAGAAAGGATTTTTTTCTTCTCGACGTAAGAACTCCCGCGGAGCACGCTCAACAGGCAATCCCCGGCTCTTATCTCATCCCGCTCCAGGAACTTGGCCGCCGGATGCGTGATTTGCCGAAGGACAGGGAGATCGTCGTGTACTGCAGGATTGGTAACCGCAGCGCCGCCGCAGGCTCTTTTCTCGCGCGCCATGGCTACAACGTAAAAAATCTTGAAGGCGGGATCATGCTATGGAATATGGCTGGAAATGTTTCAATGACGACAGCGTAACGCTGAAGACGGGGAATTGCAAACTCACGGTCATCGCCGTAACTATCGTGCTGATTATCCTGCTGATGCTCGTTGTGGCGGAGTACAGCTACGCGGCCGGAAGTCTCACGCTGGAGCAGGCGGTGGACACGGCGCTCAGGAACAACCCCGGCCTCAAGGCAGCTGACGCGCAGATCGAAGCCGCCGATGCAGGGGTGCTCAGGTCGGCATCAGGGTTTCTCCCAAAGGTATCCGTTTCCGAGACCTGGAGCAAGACGGACAATCCGTTGATGGTCCTGGGTACGAAACTGAATCAGGAAATTCTGACGCCATCAGACTTCAATCCGGCGGTCATCAACAACCCGGAGCCGATATCGAATTACAATACGCGGCTGTCGGTCGTGCAGCCGCTTTTCAACGGCGGGAGGGAATACCTCGGCAGAACTCAGGCGAAGCTCGCCAAGGACGCTTCGGTCCAGGACCGCGAGCGGGCGCGTCAGGAAACGGTTTACAACGTGATCAAGGCCTACTACGGGCTGTTGCTTGCGAACGAATACAATAAGGTCGCCCTCCAGTCGCTCGAAACCAGCGCGGCGAACGTCAAACTGGCCGAGGCGAGATACAACGCCGGCGCGGTGCTGCAGTCGGATCTGCTCCGGGCCAGGGTGAAGTACGCAGAGATAAAGGAGATGGTGACGCGTTCGGACAATAACATCCGGCTCGCGGCAGCAGGCCTCAATTTCGCCATGGGCCTGTCGCAGGGGGCTGAGTACGAAATCGTGGGAGCGCTCGCGGCGCAGGACCTCAAGACCGAAGTGAATGCCGAGATAGGAGAGGCAGAGGAAAAGCGGCCCGATCTCATTGCCATGAACCTGAATCGACAAAATACAGATAAGTCGGTCACCCAGGCCCGCACTGATTATCTTCCAAGCCTGAACCTTATGGGCCAGGTGGACTGGAACAGCGATCGGATTGCCGGCGAGGATGCAAAGAGCTGGGCCGTCATGGCCGTGCTCCAGTGGAACCTGTTCGACGGCCTGGTTACCCGTTCAAAGGTGAAGGAGGCGCTCGCAACGAGCAACAGGATGAAATTTCTGGAGGAGCAGACCCGTTCAGCGGTCCAGCTGCAGGTCAGGCAGGCTTACTATAATTTCACTGCCTCCCTCGACCGCATCGCCGCCACCGCCTCATCGGTGCAGGAAGCTGAGGAAGGTTTAAGGATTGTCCAGAAACGCTACGAGACCGGTATGACCTCGTTTGTCGACGTAATGGGCGCCGAGAGCGCGCTCATCCGCGCGAGAACGAACGCGCTCCAGGCCCTCTACGACAACAACATTTTTCAGGCCGAACTGAAGCTGGCGAAGGGAACACTGTAAATGCGGAGTGCGGAATTCGGAATGCGGAATTAAAACAATGAGGAGCACAGCATGAACCTGTTAATCATAAAAGAAAAAATCAGGACAATGGACAAGAAAAAAATCTACGGTTCGACCGCTGTTGCCGCGCTGGCCATTCTCGGAGTCGCTTACATCGTCTTTGGGAAAGACAGCAGCTATGCGAATGAACCGAAGGCCGAAGTTCCCCTCAGTGTCACGACCATGACAGTAGAGCCGAAGATCGTTGACACGGTTGTGTCCGCGGCAGGGACGCTCAACTCGAAGAATACATCGGTGCTCTCGAGCAAGGTCATGGGCAGGGTGGTAGCGCTCACCGTGACCGAAGGCGATTACGTGACCCGGGGAAAGCTGCTCATCAGGATCGAGAGCAACGAGATCAGCGCGCAGACTTATCAGGCGCAGGCCGCATACAACAACGCGAAGCTGCAGTACGACCGCATCAAGGGCCTCTTTGACGAGAAGGCAGCCACGCAGATGGAGATGGAGCAGGCGACGCTCGGATTCGAATCAGCCAGGGCCGGGTTGAACGCTGCCAGGGCCATGGAGAGCTATACGATCATTACCGCTCCGATTTCCGGCCAGATCATGGAGAAGCGCATCAACCTGGGTGAGATGGCGCTGCCGGGGCAGCCGATTCTCAAGATCGAGGACAATAAGAACTTAAGACTCGAGGCGACGGTGAAGGAGCAGGACATTCGCTTCGTGCAGCCCGGCAGTCCCGTGACCGTACAGATCGATGCCCTGCCCGGCAGGGAGATCAACGCGCGCGTGGCGCAGGTGGTGCCCGCAGCCGATATCAGGACGCACTCCTTTGTTGTGAAGATCGACATCCCGGGGGACAAGAGCCTGATCACCGGTATGTACGGCAAGGCCTTATTCAGCACGGGCAAGCGCGACGCCATTCTGGTCCCGAAGACCGCGATCGTGGATCTGTCGGGCATCACCGGTGTGTATATCGTGTCCAAGGACGGTACCGCAGTGTTCCAGATGGTCCGGCTCGGCGAGAACCGAGGCGACAGTGTTGAAGCGACGACGGGTCTGAAGGCAGGGGACAAGGTTGTCGTAAGCAGGCAGGACGCCAGGATCGACGGCAGGCACGTTGTGCTGGCAGAGAATGGAAAGTAAATGTTTCTGCATACGAGATATCGTCACAGGGTGCGGGAAACATGCATTAAAGAACGGCATGAGGCTTTAAGCGTCGTTAAATGCCGGACCCGCATGTAAAGGAGAACGGGATGCAAGACATGAATATTTATTTTCTCGGCGCGTTAACGCTATTTATCTGTATCACTCTCTGGGTAAGAACGTAGGATCTATTATCGTGAAACTTAATATCAGCGGCAAGATAACCCAATACTTCATCAATTCCCAGCTCACGGTGCTCTTGATGGCGGCCACGGCAATCCTCGGCCTTTTCGCGCTGTGGTTCACTCCGCGGGAAGAGAACCCGCAGATCACGGTGCCGGCGGCGAACGTGATGGTCATGCTGCCCGGCGCGAGCGCCAGGGAGGTCGAGGAACTGGTCTCGAAAAAGCTCGAGGCCAAGCTCTGGGAGATCCCCGGGGTGGAGGACGTGTACTCGGTCTCGATGAACTCGATGTCAATTGTGACCGTGAAGTTCACCGTGGGGCAGGACCAGGAGCGTTCGCTTGTCAAGCTCTACGACAAGCTCATGTCCAACATGGATGTCGCGCCTCCGGGAGCGTCGCAGCCGCTCGTAAAACCCATTGACGTGGACGACGTGCCGATTGTTGCCGTCACGCTTTCGGCTGCCCCTGGATCGAACTATGACGACGCGCAGCTCCGGCTGGTTGCCGACCATGTGCTCGACGAGCTGCGGAAGGTGCCGGGCGTGGGCAATACGGCTGTCATCGGAGGCCGTGGCCGTCAGGTGCGCGTGACTCTCGATCCGCTCCGCATCTCCGGCTACGGCCTGTCGCCGCTCCAGATCGCGGGTGCGATCAGCATGTCGAACGCGAACCTCATGTCCGGCGATCTTGAACAGGGCAGCAAGAAGCTCACGCTCGAGGCCGGCGGGTTCTTCGCCAAAGCGAGCGATGTTAAAAACGCCGTGGTCGGGGTCTCGAACAACACGCCCGTATACCTCGGCGATGTGGCTGATGTGACCGACGGCTTCGAGGAGACCGTGAAGCTTACGCGCATCGCGTTCGGCGCTCACACCCATGAGGGCCTCAAGGCCGGCGAGGTGATCGCAGGCGACCATCCTGCCGTGACCGTGGCCCTGGCCAAGCGGCAGAAGCTGAACGCTGTTCAGATATCGGGTGAGATCCTTGCGAAGCTCGACGAGCTAAAGAAAACGCAGATCCCCCCGGGGATCGCGGTTACTGTCACGAGGAACGACGGGAAGACCGCCAACGATGCCGTGAACGAACTCGTGTTCCATCTGGTGGTCTCGATCATTGTTGTGATCGTCCTGTTGTTCTTCACCCTCGGCTGGCGCGAAGCGGCGATCGTGGCCCTGGCCATCCCGCTCACGCTGTTCATCACCCTTGCCGTGGGCATGGTGCTGGGCCAGACCATCAACAGGATCACGCTCTTTGCCCTGATCCTGTCACTGGGTCTGCTTGTGGACGACGCCATCGTGGTGGTCGAGAACATCCACCGTCATTACAAACTGCAGCAGCATTCGCGGCTCCAGGGCGCGATCATGGCCGTGAACGAGATCGGCATGCCCACGATCCTGGCGACCCTGACCGTGGTGCTTGCCTTCATCCCTATGGCCTTTGTGACCGGGATGATGGGACCTTATATGAGGCCCATCCCCTTTAACGTGCCCGTGGCGATGATCGTTTCGCTCGTGGTGGCCTTTATTGTCACGCCCTGGGCGAGCTACCGGCTGATGAAGGCCGACTCTCATGACGAGAAGATACAGCCGCTCGAGGAGACGAGGACCTACCTCCTGTATAAGAGGGTGCTTGCGCCGCTGCTCGTAAACCCGAAAAAGCGCAAGGTCTTCCTGAGCATTATCATGACCGTGTTTGTGATCACCATGACCTTCCCTTTGTTCCAATTGGTGAAGTTCCGCATGCTGCCCAAGGCGAACAAGAACACGTTCCTCGTATCCATTGATATGCCGGCAGGCACGGTGATCGAGAACACGGACCGCGTGGCGCGCGCCGTGGGCGACTATATCCGGCACCTTCCCGGGGTCAAGGACTACGAGACCTTTGTGGGAACCGGTTCGGTCATGGACTTTAACGGATTGCTCAGGGGAGGCGCGTTCCGCGAGGCAAGCCACTTTGCAGACATCCGCGTGAACCTGATCGACAAGGAAGACCGCAGGACATCGAGCGAGAAGCTCGTGCTCGCGATCAGACCCGACATCACCAGGCTGGGGCGGGAGTACGGCGCGAACATCAAGCTTGTTGAAGATCCTCCGGGCCCTCCGGTCCGCGCCACGGTCGTGGCAGAGATCTATGGGTCTGATTACAACAAACAACGCGAGCTCGCCGCGGACATCAGGGCGCTCTTTGCAAAGACCGACCAGGTCGTGGACATCGACGACAGCGTGAAAGAGAAGCAGGACAAGTACCAGCTCATCGTGGACAAGGAAAAGGCAGCGCTCATGGGAATCTCGACGGAGCAGATCGTCCAGACCCTGCGGATCTCCGTGGCCGGATTGGCGGTTTCGACCCTGCATAGCCCCTCGGCAAAGAACCCCGTGGCCATCATGCTCAGGCTGTCGAAAAGCGACCGTACGGACCTCTCGGACATGGACAAGGTCTTCCTCTCGAGCCCGCAGGGCAGCCAGGTGTCGCTCTCGTCGCTCGTGAAGATCGTGCCGGCTGAGATGGACAAGGCCGTCTATCACAAGAACCTTGAACCCGTGACCTATGTGTACGGGGAAATGGGCGATCGGAGCCAGTTTTATGCAGTGATCGATATGATGCAATACCTCTGGAAGCACCCCGTGCCTGAGGGTTACAGGATCAAGTGGGACGGCGAGATGAAGCTGACCCTCGACGTGTTCCGCGACCTTGGCGCGGCCATGGGCGTGGCCCTGATCGCCATCTACCTTTTGCTCGTTGGCAGGTTCCGGTCCTTCACGATCCCGGTGGTCATCATGGCGGCGATCCCGCTCTCGATGATCGGGATCATGCCGGGGTTTGCCATGACGGGCGTGTACTTCAGCGCGACCTCGATGATCGGAGTGATCGCCCTGGCGGGCATCGTGGTCAGGAATTCGATCGTACTGCTCGAGTTCATCCTGGACAAGAAGCAGGAAGGCCTGCCGCTCGAACAGGCGCTGATCGAAGCAGGCGCGATCCGGCTCAGGCCGATCGTCCTCACGGCCGCGGCCGCGATCCTCGGCTCCGCCGTGATCGTGACGGACCCGGTCTGGTCGGGCCTGGCCCTGGCGCTCATCTTCGGGATGCTTGCGTCCACGGCGCTCACGCTGGTCGTGATCCCGGTGTTTTATTACATGGTCGAGAAGAGAAACTGGGAAGCCGCGTAATGCGTAATGCGGAATGCGGAATGCGGAATTCGGAATTCGGATTGCGGAATGAAAAACCCCTCTCCCCTTCGGGGAGAGGTTGGGTGAGGGGTGGATCCCTCCATGAACAAGGAGATCAACATGGCGGATGCCAGGGTAACCATAACATGTAAAAACCGGATCAGCACGCTCACGATCGATAATCCGCCGGACAATTATCTGGACAAGGACATCCTGTCGAAACTGAATAAGGCCATAAGCGAGATGATCTCTTCCAAGGCGGAACTCCGGGTCGTACTGATTACGTCCAGGGGCAGGAATTTCTCGCCTGGTATGGATTACTCCACATTCGTCAAGATGACAAAGGAGGAGGCGGGGCACTTTGCCGAGGTCGGCTACAACCTGCTCAGGCACATCGAGAGCCTGCCTGTCCCGGTGATCGCAGCCGTCAAGGGTGAGACCATCGGCGCGGGACTTGGCCTGGCGCTTGCTGCGGACATCAGGATCGCCGCATCTGATGCGGTCTTTTCCTTTCCCGAAGCACGGTTCGGCGTGCCGCCCATCTTCGGCTCGTCGCAGCGGCTGTACAAGACGGTCGGCATCGGCAGGGCAAAGGAGCTGCTCTTCACCGGGCGGACCGTGGATGCCGAGGAAGCGCTCAGGATCGGGCTTGTGAACACGGTTGTCCCAACCGACACACTCGATGAAGAGGCGGACAGGCTGGCCGTCAGGATCGGGGGAAACAGCCTGAGCTCTCTTCGTTCGATCAAGATGCTCGTGAACTTCGGGTTGAGCGAAGGCTATGACGTCGGACTGCGTCAGGAGGTGACGGCTTTCAGCGAAGCATTCAATCCGGATACCAAACAGTGGGAAAGATTATAACAGAGATGCCGGGATTGGTCGGGTGACCTACCGTCCTTAACTTAAATTCCAAAGGAGGAAAAAAAAGATGGCTTTACGTGCAAAAGATCTCATGCGTAAGAAGGTTGCAGCAGCAAGGGACACAACGGTCAAGGAGGCGGCCCACAAGATGATTACAACAGGGCTGCCGGGACTCCCGGTTGTCAATGACCAGATGGAAGTCGTGGGGGTGGTAACGGAGTTTAATGTGCTGGGAGCTATCCGGGAAGGCATGGACCTGGAAAAAATATCCGTGGAAAGGATCATGACGATACATCCGGTTACGGCTGATATCAATACCGGCTGTCATGACCTGATCCAGATGATGCTTCTGAACAATTATACGATCATCCCGATCGTAAACAACGATAAATGTGCCGGGGTTGTCAGCAGGCTGTCAGTAATGGATGCGAACCTTTCGGCCCGCTATTCTTCGATCACGAGCAGGCAGCAGAACGAAGCCCTCGTCTACGGGTAGCCCGGCGGTAAGTGATTTCGGCGGGTGTGAAAAGGAGAGAAAACAAATGTATATCGCAGACACAAGGACGTGGTATCTTGAAAGGTTCATCCGGCTTCTGGCCGGGGTTCTCGTGCTCGGGAGCGTGCTCCTCGGGCACTTCGTCCACCCGGGGTGGTTCATTTTCACGGGCTTCGTGGGCCTGATGCTCACGATTTTTGCCTTGACAGGGTTTTGCCCCATGGGTATTATACTCTACGCCTTCGGATCGCGAGAGCGGTGTAAGTGATGGCTTTATGGAGATTGTTGCAGAAGGGGGTTTAAGAGAATGCCGTTTTATGAATATGTATGCGAGTCGTGCGGCAAGGATTTCGTGCTTTTGCAGTCCATGACCGCTAAAACAGAGGACACGGTTTGCCCGTATTGCAGCGAGAAGAAATCTAAAAAGATGGTTTCCAAGTTTTCATCGCCCGGTGGCGATCATGCGAGCTGCAGCATCGGAGGAAGTTCCTGGGGCGGCGGTTGAGGTTCATAAACGGTCCGCCGTGAGCGGACATGAAAATTCAGGCCTGAGAATCAATAGATTCTCAGGCTTTTTTGTGCAGAAACTTCTTTGCCATAACTGAAGGTTCGTATAGGTAGGCACGCAGAGAAGATATTTTATATCGTCATTCCTGCCTCTGCTTCAATCATGCTGAGGCAGGCTCCAGCGGGATCCGTGGGCTGTCTAAATGCCACTGGATTCCGGGTCAAGCCCGGAATGACGGCAAAGAGATACCATGTCGCCCACTGTTTCCCTCAAAACATTTCTCCATCCCCGGTACTGGTATGCCTGGCTGATCCTGGGGTTCGTCCGGGTCGCGAGTTGGCTCCCGAGTCGCGTCCTCTGGGTCCTGGGCAACGCCATGGGATTCCTCTTTTCCCTGTTCCCCTCGCCGGCCCGCCGGATCGCCGCCCGGAATATCGAATTATGTTTTCCGAACATGGAGCGGCGGGAACGCCGGAGGCTGATAAAGCGCCATTTCCGGCTGAGCGGCTTTGCCGTTGTGAGCCTCAGCGTCGCCTGGTGGGCGCCGAAGTGGCGGGTCAAACGGTTCGTCGCGTTTCGGAACAGCCACCTGCTGGAAGATACGTTCAAGAGCGGTAAGAATGTAATTTTGCTCGCTCCTCATTTCCTCGGACTGGACATAGGAGGGTCCCGGTTGTCCATGGGCGGAGATTTCGTGAGCATGTACCGGAAATCAAGAAATCCCTTTCTCGAATATCTGTTCCAGAGGCGGAGCCGGTTCGGCGCGCCGGTGGTGGAACGCATGGCCAGCCTCAAGTCGCTCCTCAGATATATCCGCGAGGGCCGGCCGTTCTATTATTTGCCGGACCAGGACATGGGCGAGCGTGCAAGCGTGTTCGCGCCCTTCTTCGGCGTCCCCGCGGCGACCGTGACGGCCTTGAGCCGCATCGCTCAGAGCACGAATGCAGCCGTCATCCCCTGCATCACCCGCATGCTGCCCCGGGGCCGGGGGTACGAGCTCTGTCTGTATCCTCCCCTGCAGAATTTTCCGAGTGATGATTCCCTGGCTGACGCAACGCGGATGAACGAAGAGGTCGAAAAGTGGGTCCGCGAGATGCCCGAGCAGTACATGTGGTCCTACCGCCGGTTCAAGACAAGGCCGAACAACGAACCGTCGCTGTATAAAAAATAGCACGTTAACCTCCTTTGCCATCCCCGGCCTTATAGTCCCCCATTTCACTTGCACGGACCGTTTCCTTTCCTGTATCATGCATCATGCAGCGTGTCTGGCAATATATTGATTCCGGTTCGAACATCGGCGCCTACAACATGGCCGTTGACGAAGAATTGCTCGCGCGCGCTCAGGCGGGGGAGGCCGTGCCGGTGCTTCGGTTTTACGAGTGGGATCCTCCTGCCGTATCGCTCGGCAGGTTTCAGCGCATTGAGTCGGCGGTAAATGCCGATGCGTGCAGGAGGCACGGCTTCGACATCGTGCGCCGCATCACCGGCGGCCGGGCGGTCCTCCATCATCAGGAACTTACCTACAGCATCACTGCGCGCGCCGACAATCCTTTATTCCCTTCAACAGTACTAGGAACCTATAAGGTTATAGCGACCGGCCTTCTCGCCGGACTTAAAAACCTCGGCATCGCCGCCGAGATGGTCTCACGCGGGGGTCGGCACGCGGCGCTCGTAGAAAAGAAACCGAAAGACCAAGCCTGCTTTTCCTCTCCCTCGTGGTATGAACTCCTCGTGAGCAATAAAAAGCTCGTAGGCAGCGCCCAGCGCAGGATGAGGGGGGCATTCCTTCAGCACGGATCGATCCTCATCGATTACGATCCCCAGCTCGAGGCCGAAGTGATTCCCGGCGGATGCGGCATCGACGTGGTTACCTGCATTAGGCGTGAGCTCGGGTGTGACGTTCCGCTCGATGCAGTGAAGCAGGCGTTCGTGAAGGGGTTCTCGGAAGAATTGGGGATTAAATTCAAAGCGTAACATCAAGAGATCAAACAACGCAACTTCTCCCTGCCTTGACTCGGGTACGACCGTTACCTATAATAGAGCGATGTTTAATATCGGCCAACGTCAATTGCGTATTGTTTTCCGTATGGGGTGAATGATGAAAGCCGTCGTCTTCAATAAATATGGCGACAATGAGGTAGTGGAGATCAAAGACCTGCCCCTACCGTCCTGCGGGCCGGAGGAGGTGCTGGTCAAGGTCCATGCTGCGAGCATCAATCCCGTGGACTGGAAGATACGGTCCGGCATGCTCAGGATAGTCACGGGTAGCAGGTTCCCCAAGATCCTCGGCAGGGAGTGCGCCGGAGAAGTCATCGCAATCGGCAGCAAGGTTACAAGGTTCAAGACGGGAGATCAGGCTGTCATTCTCCCGGCGATCAGAAGCATGGGTGCTTTTGCCGAATATGCCTGCGCGCCCGAGAAGACGACCTTTCTCAAGTCACGAACGATATCTTTTGAAGAAGCCGCGTGCATCCCCATTGCCGGTCTTACCGCACTCCAGGCGCTCCGGGACAAGGGCGGGATAGCGCCCGGTCAAAAGGTCCTGATCAACGGAGCTTCGGGCGGGGTGGGGCACCTCGCCGTCCAGATAGCGAAGATATTCGGCGCGAACGTCATCGGGGTCTGCAGCGGAGCGAATAGGGATTTCGTTAAGAGTCTCGGCGCCGACAGGGTGATAGATCATACCAAAGAGGATTTCACGAAAAGGGCCGATCGTTACGACATCATCTTCGATGCCGTGGCAAAACGGTCCTTTGGTGCATGCAAAAATGCCCTCGTTGAACGCGGCAGGTACGTAAGCACCCTGCCGTCTCCTGCTGTTCTCCTGAACAAGTATCTCACCGGTTTCCTGACGAAAAAGAAGGCCACGGACATCTGGGTCAAGCCGAATACGCCTGATATGGAATGGATGATGGGCCAGATTGAGGCCGGCAGGATCAAGATCGCCATCGACAAGATATACCCCTTGGACAGGGCGAAAGAAGCCCTGGCGTACAGCGAGAGGGGGAAGACAAGGGGAAAGATAGTGATCAAAATCAGTTCGTAGTTCCCCCGATAGAACCATTCGAGGGCAGGCTTCGTTCAAAGTACAGAGTACAGAGTACAGAGCAAAATCTATTATGAACGTTTCGGCAATCAAACAGAGAAGGCATGAATACGACTTCATAATCATCGGGTCGGGGTTCGGCGGCTCCGTGTCCGCGCTTCGTCTCGCTGAGAAGGGATATAAGGTCCTCGTACTCGAAAAAGGGAAGCGGCTCACGGAAAAGGATTTCCCCAAAAGGAACTGGAACCTGAAGAGATGGTTCTGGCTGCCGGCGTTCAGGTTTTTTGGATTTTTTAAAATTACGTGGTTTCGCCACGTCACCATTCTGTCCGGTGTCGGCGTGGGCGGGGGTTCGTTGGTTTACGCCAATACGCTTCCGGTCCCCAAACCGGAATTCTTCAAAGCGCCAAGCTGGGCCCATCTCGCGGATTGGGAACAGGAATTAAAGGAACTCTATCCCCTGGCAACCAGGATGCTGGGTGCGGTCCCGTGCCCCCGTCTTGAGACCGGGGACCGGGCGCTCAAGACCCTGGCAGGACAGATCGGCAAGGCAGAGGGCTTCGAAGCCACGAAGGTAGCGGTCTTTTTCGGAGAGCCGGAGAAGACAGTTCCTGATCCCTATTTTAACGGCAAAGGGCCGGAGCGCGCGGGCTGCGTTTTCTGCGGCGGGTGCATGGTCGGCTGCCGGTATAACGCGAAGAACACGCTGGACAAGAACTACCTTTATCTGGCGGAACAGCAGGGAGCCGCGATCCAGCCGGAGTCGGAAGTGTATGATATTATCCCGCTCGGCAAGGAAGACGGCTCTGACGGTTACGTGGTTAAGTGGCGTTCGTCAACATCACCATTCAAAAAAAGAGGGAAATACACCTGCCAAGGCGTTGTCTTTTCCGGAGGAGTGCTCGGTACAGTGCCTCTTCTTCTAAAACTTAAACAATCCTCTCTTTCGAACCTGTCGGACAAAGTCGGCGTTCATGCCCGCACAAACTCCGAGAGCCTGATGGGCATAACGACCTTTGACAAAGAAACGGTCTTCTCCGACGGTATCGCGATCAGCTCCATTCTTCACACTGACGAGCACAGCCACTTGGAGCCGGCACGGTATCCTGCGGGATCAGGATTCTGGCGGCTTCTGGGAGCGCCCCTTGCCCAGGGAAAAAATGTGATGGTCAGAGTGGCCAGGGTCCTTTTCGATCTCCTCCGTCATCCCATGAAGAACCTCAGGGTCTTTTTCATCGACGATTGGGCCAAGAGAACGCAGATCCTGCTCTACATGCGGACGCTCGACAGCACCTTTCGCTTCTCCCGGGGTCTTTTCGGCATGAAGACCGTGGCAGAGAAGGGTGAGCGGCCGACGGCTTTTGTTCCCGAGGCCGGCGATCTTGCGAGGCAATATTCTAAGATCGTCGACGGGAAACCCATGGTGCTTCTGACGGAAACGCTTTTCGGTATCCCCACGACCGCGCATATCCTGGGAGGCTGCGTCATGGGGAAGGACCGGAGCGAAGGCGTGATCGACAAGGACAACCGCGTCTTCGGGTACGAGAACCTGTATGTCTGCGACGGCTCAATGATATCTGCCAACCCGGGCGTGAACCCTTCGCTCACGATCACGGCGCTCGCCGAGCGGGCGATGAGCAAGATACCTAAACGCTGAACCCTGTACCTTGAACCATGAACTCTGAACATTGAACTGTAGTTATCCTTTCCATGCCTCAAACACCTTGATAAAAAACAGGCTCTGTACTATAATCTGCCAGAGTCACTGACGGAGAATTCATGAGGATTGATATCAGCTTGCTGAGGATGAACTCATTGCTCTCTGCTGCTGTATTTCAGAGTGGCAGCGGTTCCTCGGCGTGCCGACCATGTACAACAATAACATGGACGCGGTCAGCGCCGATAATGGAGAACGCTGGAACGTGACGCCGGGCCTCCTGTTGTTGCTCTCGGCGTAAAGTCGATATCTAAATTTAACTGTGCACGGTGCAATTATGAGTTTTACTGAAGCAGCTATTCGGCATTACCGGGACGGCCAAAGCCTGTTCGAAGTTAGCCGATTCGACAATTCGGATCAACTTTTTGGTATTGCGACTGAGTGCGCACTAAAAAGTTGTTTGCGAAGTCGTTGCTATATAGATGGGGAGCTTGACCGCAAATTTCTTGTGCACATCAATGAGCTATGGGAGAAGATTGCTATCCACATCGATCCCAAGGCATTCCCAAATGTCATACAATTATTAAATTCATCGAGCAAACCGTTTAATGATTGGAATGTGGCGCAGCGTTACGAGGCAACTGGTTTTGTCGCATCAGTGGTATGCGAGAATCACAAAAGATGGTCTGCAAGGATAATAGGAGCAACAGGTTTGCTTGGGACAAGGAGTAATTCATGACAACACCTATTTCGTTTGATAATGTCATTCCAAGAATTCAGGAAACTCTTATTAGTTATAAAAGCAAAATTAAGACGCCAATCACAATTGTTCGCCAAGCAAATGGAACGGTTACTGTCGTTGTTAAGGAATTTGAAAATATCGAAACGGGGCGACAGATTGCCGAAATCTTGCATGGTAACTTAGGACCCTACAGCCCCGGGATAAATAGCGTCATACTGTCGGAAAAAGATTTGATTGATCCGGAGGACGTTCTTTCTTCACGGGATAGGATACGCTTGCCCGACGCAGAATTGGAAACATATGTGGTCGACCGATTACTAACAAACCAGGACTGGCTTAGGGACTCGCATTGGGAATCACGTATTCCAGTCGCAGTTGCATATAGTATTAAGGGGGGCGTTGGAAGATCATTAGCCTTAACTGTATTGGCGCGTTATCTTGCAAAAATGGGGAAAAAAGTCGCACTAGTTGACTTAGATTTGGAAGCACCAGGACTTGGTATTTTGCTCGCAGCGGATGGTGCGAAGTATGGTGTGACTGATTGGCTAGTTGAGGCACTTGTCAACAATGCACCAGAAAAGCTTACGAATGACTATTGGTTTCGTGTTCCCGCTTTGTCGGAAGGAACTGGTGCAGTTTTTTGTATTCCAGCCTGGGGAAGTGAAACAAAAGAGTATATTGCAAAAGTTGGCAGGGCTTACCTTACGTCTTTGTCAAGCAATGGAGATATGTGGAAAGGCCTAGGGACGAATTTGCAGAACCTTGTCAATTCGATAGCAGGTGCAGAATTCACGCCCGATGTCGTGTTGATTGATTCCAGAGCGGGCCTACACGATCTGGGGGCAGCGGTCGTTACGCAACTAGATGCAGAGATCATGTTGTTCACGCGTGATGAGATGCAAAGTTGGAAAGGCTATTCGAAACTTTTTGAACATCTTGCAAAATCTAGGCAGATTAAATGGGGTCGGCAGACCGATGATTTACGTAGTCGTTTGAAGATGGTAGTCGCTCAAATCGGTTCAACAGAGGAAGCCTTAAAACATTGTGTTCAGTCATCCTATGATATATGGCAGGAAATTTATGATGAAGAAACGACTGCAGAGAAAAGTGATGTATCATATGCCTTAAACGATGAAGTGGCTCCACATTATCCGACTCCAATATACTTTGGTGATCCGTTGCGAGGCTTTCCTGGCTGGGGTATGGGTGAAACTATTAGAGAAGAAGTGATTAAAGTCGCTTTTGGAGAATTTTGTAAACTGTGGTCCTCTCGGTTAGGGTTCGGGGGAGAATAATGAAGCCAATGATAAAAGATGTAACGAACTGGCGACGCGCTTTGACAGAATTGCCATCAGTTCAAGCACAAGAAAGTTTAATACCACCCGAATTATCCCGAATCGTTGTGCCTGTTTCTCATTGGCAAGCCTTAGCATTAGATACGACGCTAATAATAGGTATTCGCGGAGCAGGCAAAAGCTTTTGGACTGCAGTTCTGGGTGATGATAATGCAAGAGGTTTTGTAGCTCAGCAAGTGCGTTCAAAAGAATTAGGTGAGGCGAATGTTAAAATCGGGTTTAGTATTGATCTTTCAGGTATGCACCATCCAAGCCCGGCAAAATTAGCACAATTGGTGTCTTTAGGCTTTTCACGAACTCAAATTTGGAAGGCCGTTATTTCGCGTCATCTTGCAAGTACAAGTACACAAACGATTGAGAATCTCCCTAATTGGGATGAAATCGTCAAAACTTACGGTGATGACGTCGCATTCGAAATAAATATTGCTAAATTTGATGCTAGCCTGAAACAAAAAAACAAAACAGTATTAATTATTTTTGATGCATTGGATAGGCTGTCAAAGAACTGGGACGATTCTCGTCTCTGGGTTCAGTCTTTACTTGAAATATCTCTGGACCTAAGAAGCTTTCGCCAAATTCGACTAAAGCTATTCCTTCGTCCAGACATGGCCGAGGATGAGACGATTTGGAGGTTTCAAGATAGTTCAAAACTGAAGCACAGTGCTGTCGAACTCAAATGGCAAGCAGCAGATTTATTTTCAATCGTCATACGTTGGATTTCGAATCATGATCGGGCTGGGCAGTCGTTTAGGAAATTTTGTTCTGATGATAAATTGATGGTATATAAAAAGGTTGATAACCTATTTGTTGAGAACCCAACGGAAAATAGTATCCGCCAAACGCTCGAAGTGCTCACAGGTAAATGGATGGGTGCCGGCCCCAAAAGAGGATTTTGCTTTTCATGGATACCTGTGCATTTGGCTGATGGAAAATTAAATGTAGCGCCACGCAGTCTATTGCTGGCTATGAAAACCGCTGCTGAAGAAACATTGAACAAGTATTCTAACTATGATTTGCCAATACACTACGAAGGCATCAAAAATGGTGTCGCAAAAGCATCTGCAGTAAGGGTTGATGAATTAACTGAAGATTATCCGTGGATAACTCCGTTGTTGAATGCATTAGAAGGTCAAACGGTTCCGTTAGATATAACGACCTTAGCAGCACTATGGAAAGGACTTACAGGGAGCTTAATGAATTCTGATAAATTGCCACCACGCCGTTTTTCATTAGAATTTGACAATAAAAAGAAAACACCAGCTCTTTTAATGGATCTTGAGGACTTGGGTGTTGTTTATCCGACAACCGATAAGCGTATAAATATTCCCGATATTTACCGGGTTGGCTTTAAAATCGGGCGCAAGGGTGGGGTGCGACCAATCAAAACCACACGGACGTGAAGAATGATCGACTTGAGGCTATCTTGCCCCCAAAACATCCCGCCAATGGTCTGAAGGATAAATCTTTGAAGCAAAATATTAACTATGCAAGTAAAACACATGGTCGTATCAAATCGGGAGAGGGCAGCCTGATTGGCAACGCGGGGGAACATTACGTCGTGGCTGAATTGCTCAAACAAGGAGTAATTGCAGCTTTAACGCCAAGGAATACACCGGCTTTCGATATTTTAGCTACAAAAGGAAAAGTTAGTGCAAGGATTCGGGTAAAAACAAAATCAGAACAGTATGATCACTTTCAATGGAACATAAAAAAGGATGGCACGATTTTTAGAGAAATTTCGCGCAATAATGATTTTATTGTCTTGGTTAATTTAAAAACCAAGTTAGAAAGGCCGGATTTCTTCATCGTGCCTACAATGCAGATTAATAGATGGCCCGTGTCAGAATATAAGAAATGGTTAAAAACTCCCGGGAAAAATAACCGGCCCCATAGTCCTGACAATAAGCAGAGACATCTCAGTTTCAAAAAATTCGAAAAGGTACTGATTGCAAAGTATAGCGATAACTGGGGTGCTATTCTAATGAAGTGATATGGTTGAGCGTGCTGCCAACCTATTTGCATTGATTTGTTGCTTGTGCAAGGCTACGCGCTCCGCATATTGAATTAAATTGGGATATTAAAATGGATATAGAAAAGCCAGATTTGGCTAAAATACGACGACTGTCTCTAAGTGTGGCAGCTGTTCTTATAACATTCTGTATCGCAGGTGTTGAGTTGGACGTCCCTGCTCGGATTTCACCAATGGGAATCCCGTTAATTATAAAAAAACCAGATTTGTTGTCAGTTGGTTTAGTCATTGCATTAGTTTATTCAACATTACGATATATCTATTATGGCATGTTAGTAAATCGTACACCTTGGAATGCTAGGCGCCAACTTCTGTTGGGAAAATTAGTTCATACCCCGCGGGTCGACATGTCACCACAGGACTATTCGGCAATGTTCACAAAAGAGATGGCGCGTTATTTCCCGCAAGTGGGGAAAAAAACAGCCAGGATAGATGAACTTATGATCTATCAAAGTGATAATGATTCCTCAGCGAAAATATTTGTTCCAACAATTGTAAAAGCCTTCTGTTGGCTTGAGGACATAGATTTTTTATTGCCTGTACTTGCAAGTGTCGCGGCTATTTTATTGTTGTTATTTTATTAAGAAAGTTGAGATGATGCTATGCCTATTCATATCAAAGGACCGACAATCATCAAGGCGGCGGGCAACAAACCGAAGATCATCGAGGAATTCATCGGCCGGGTGAACTCGAAAACAGCGGCCGTGAGCATAGCGCGCATGAAAAGCCCCTCAGGCTGGGTGGAGCCCGGCCAGACGCCGGAGTTCGACGAATACACGGTCGTCTTAAAAGGTATGCTGCGCATGGTGACCAAGACCGGGAGCCATGATGTCAATG
>Ga0210377_10001400_pt1 | contig 22123 bp, 18 predicted proteins | sample PLM4_65_b1redo_FD_155480 | JGI IMG/M metagenome (GOLD analysis project Ga0210377, IMG submission 155480) | Groundwater sediment microbial communities from an aquifer in East River, Colorado, USA - PLM4_65_b1 redo | ecosystem: Environmental > Terrestrial > Soil > Riparian zone | place: USA: East...
GAGGTTGCCGGCGATGACCATGACCTCGGACGAGATCGCCTTGCCGAGACCGACGCTGCGCTCGAGCGCCTTCTTGGTGTTCTTGACCAGGGCCTCGAGCTCGAGCGACGGCTCGACCGTCGGCTCGCTGACCCGCGCGATGCGGGCCTCGAGGTAGGGGTCGCGGCGGTTGTACGACTCGACCTTCGCGCGGCACACCCCCTGGACCAGCACGCGGATGCGGCTGTCCGGGAGCTTGAGCATCCGCATGATCACGCCGACGGTGCCGATGTTGTACAGGTCCTTGTCGCCCGGCTCGTCGTTCTGGCCGTCCTTCTGCGCCAGCATCAGGATCATCCGGTTCTCGGCCAGCGCCTTCTCGACCGCCTTGATCGAGCGGTCGCGGCTCACCGAGAGCGGCACGATGATGAAGGGGTAGACGACGAGATCACGCAGCGGCAGGACCGGCAAATCCCTGGGTATGCGGGGCTGCTCGTCGACGGCGTCGGTGCGGGCGATCGTCATGCCTTCTCCCTGATGCGGATGGCGACCTCGCCGCCGCGGCGGTTCGGCACCTTGGGGAACTTCACCTCGAGGACACCCTCGCAGAGGATGGCGATCGCCTCGCGGGTGTTGACCGGGGAGGAGATGTGGACCACGCGCTTGAACTTGCCGTAGCCGCGCTCCATGCAGTGGAACTGGCCGGTCTTCGGGTTGGCGGCGCCGCGGCGCTTGTCGCCGCGCAGGATCAGCCGGTTCCCCTCGACGCTCATCGAGACGTCCTTGCCGTCGACCCCCGGTACCTCGAACTTGACCACCAGCTCGGTCGCGGTCTCGTAGACGTCGGCGCTCGGCAGCCACGAGCCGCCACCCTCGCCCCCCGACGAGCGCAGCTCGAGCAGATTGTCGAAGAGCCGGTTGATCTCGCTCTGGATGCGGCTGATCTCAGCGAAGGGTCCGATGCCTGCCATGACCTGCGCCCTCCCCGAAGCGCCGCCGCCTGCGCGGCGGCGGTAATATAGCGGCCGATCGGGAACCCCGCAACCTTTTCGTAACCGGCGCCGCCCGCCGCGAGGGGCGCGCCCGTCTACCGGCGGTGCTCGAGGATGCCCTTGAGCTCGCGCATGAACTGGTCGACATCCTGGAACTGGCGGTAGACGCTGGCGAAGCGGACGTAGGCCACCGTATCGAGGTCCCGCAGCGCCTCCATGACCGTCTCGCCGATGACCCGGGTCGGGATCTCGCGCTCGGTTGTATCTTGGAGCATCTGCTCGATGCGGTCGGCGATCGCCTCGAGCGCCTGGGGCGACACCGGCCGCTTCTCGCAGGCGCGCCGCAGCCCGCCGAGCACCTTGTTGCGGTCGTACGGCTCGCGGCGCTCGTCCTTCTTGACGACCATCAGCGCGATCTCGTCGATGCGCTCATAGGAGGTGAAGCGGCGCTCGCACCCGAGGCATTCGCGTCTCCGCCGGATCACCTGGCCGTCCTTCCCTTCGCGCGAGTCGACCACCTTGTCCTCGAGATGGCTGCAGAACGGGCATTTCATGATGGTCCCCCCGGGCCGCCGGGCGCGGCTGGCGCCGCCGCCGGCGAGGGCGCGGCATGCGCCAGCGTCCGCACCTCCGCCGGCTTGACCCCGTCGCGCCACATCAGCAACAGTCCGACGACGATCGGCGGCAGGATGGCGATGGCATGCTGGGTGACCGCCACGGCCCCCGCCACGGCCGCCGGCACACCCCACACCTGGGTGAGCGAAATCGAGCAGAAGAACTCGTACGGTCCGACGCCGCCCGGTGTCGGCACCGAGATGCCGACCGTGAGCGCCACCATCAGCAGGAAGGTGTCGAGGAACTGCAGCGGCAGCCCGAAGGCCAGAAGCCCCAGCCAGACCGACAGGTCGATGAGCAGCCACATCGCCAGCGACGAGGCGATGATCGCCGACAGCTCGCGGCCGCGCTTGAGCGACCCGAGCCCACCCAGGAACTGGTCGAGCACCGCGATCGCCCGGCCGAAGCGGGTGCTGGGGCCTCCCTTGTTCATCCGGTGCAGCGCGTCGATGAACCGCTTCGGGAAGATCACCAGGGCCATCACCAGCGGCAGGCCGATGGCCACGAGAAGCGTCGCCCCGAGAGCCCCCTGGCGCAGCAGGATCACCGCCTGGCTGCGCGCGCTGCCGTCCGCCGGCAGCGCCAGGATCGCCCGGCCGTGCATCGACAGGCTGAAGACCAGGAACAGCAGCATCACCGTCATCGCGTCGAACAGCCGTTCGAGCGCGATGGTGGCGATGGCGGCGCTGCTGCTCAGCCGCTCGCGCCGCGCCAGCATGACCGGACGCACCACCTCGCCGAGCCGGAACGGCACCAGGAAGGTCACCATGAAGCCGATGATGGTCGTCGAGGTGAGGTTGTAGAGGCCGATGTTCTCTTTGATCGGCGCCATCAGGTGGCGCCAGCGCCAGGCGCGCACCGGGTAGCAGAGGAGGTTCAGGGCGGTGGCGAGCGCCAGAAGCCACATGTTGGCGCCGCGCAGACTTTGCCAGGCGGCCGCGAGATCGAAACTGCGCAGGAAGAGGGCGAGGAAGGCTACGGTGAGCACCAGGCTGATGAGAATGCGTGTGCTGGACTTCACCGCGCCGCCGGCCCCCGCAATAAAGAAGATGCGGGGCGGACTATATCCGAGGGTCTAGGGGCTGTCCAGAGAGCGGACCGTGCCCGCGGCGCGCGTCGTCGTGGTGACGGCGCGCAGCGGTGCCGGTGCGGGCGCCGGTGCGGTCATGGCCCCCGGGTCGGCCGGCAGGCCGGCGCTCGCGGCGGCGGCGTGATAGGCCTCGCGGGCCGCGGGGTCGGCGATCATCGCCTCGATCCCCGCCGGCGCCGCCCCCGACGACTTGAAGACCATCAGCGCGAACCCGAGCAGCGCCTCCCACGGCTGGAAGTTGCAGTGCCCATAGCGGAACGACGGGATGAAGATGCGGTTGGCCATCGAGCCGGTGGCGCGCACCTTCTGGCCGTAGAGCATCTCCTGCACGAAACCCACCTGCTGGTCCTTCGTCGTGTGCAGATTGACCAGCGGCACGGTGAGCAGCCCGGTCGTGCTGAGCAGACTGTCCATGAACGCCAGCGCCGCCGGGTCGGCGGCGTAGCGGGCCACGGCGGCGTTGAGCGCCGTGTCGTTCCACGACCCCATGTAGCGCCGGGTCATGTTGTCGTACGGCGCGCCGCCCGCCTTGCCGACGAGATCGGCGGTGGCGAAGACGTTGTACCAGAGCGCGTCGTGGATGGTCTTCTCAATGGTGGGGATGTACCCCGGATCGTGCGGCGCGCGGGTGACCTTGAGCAGCTGCGACAGGGCGCCGGCGTTGGCCGGGTCGAAGATCGCCGGGCGGATGGTGTTCGTCCAGTACTCGTCCCAGGTGTCGAGGAGATCCGGCGGCACCTCCATCGGCGTCCCCGGCATCAGCCCCGGGAAGAAGTAGTCGAAGACGACGCGGAAATCGCCGTAGTAATCGATGATGCGCCGGAAGTCGCCGATCGGCCCGCAAGCCGCCACACCACCGTCGAACAGGTCGGGGCGCTGCTCGACGGCAAGGGTGGTCACCAGCCCGCCCTCGCTGGCGCCGACGAGGAAGACGCGGCGCGGCGAGCCCTGCTCGGCGGCGAAGAGAGCGACCAGCTCGGCGACATCCTCGACACCCGTGGTGACCAGCCCGTTGTTGCGGTAGCTGTTGGTGGCGAAGCCGAAGCCGAGACCGTTGATGATCGTCGGCAGGCAGAAGTCGGGGGCGAGGCAGAGCTGCTCCTCGGGGATGGCGAGGGGCGCCGTCGATTCGACGTAGCCATGCGCCCAGATCACCAGGTCGCCGTTCCAGCGCCCCGCGTCGGGCATGCAGACGCGGTAGATGGCGCCGCCCGGTTGCACCCCGTCGGGCTCACATGAGCTGGCCGCCGACAGACCCGGCATCACACCCGTGGCCCCCACCGCGAGCAGCAACGACATCAGAATGAACGCCCCGGCGTGCCGGCGAGCCGGGCGCGGCGTCTCGATCGGTCTCATGGCTTTCTCCCCCTGGAATCCGCCCACGTCGGGCATTTTCGGCTGAATGGTCCGTCTACCCTACCGCGCCGGCAGGCGTCTTGTCCAGCGCCGGCCGGCACCGTGTCGTTGACCGGCGCGCGCGCGGGATGGTACAAGCGGCGCGATGCGCGCCTCCACCATCGTGCGCCTGCCGTTCTGCGGCCTCCCCTGCTCCCCGCTCCGGATCGACGCGGCCGGCGCCGGCGGGTGGAACGTCGCGGGCGGTTGCGGCGTGGCGCGCGCCGCCGCCGGCCGCGCCCCCGACCGTGGCGGTCCGCGCGTCGGCGGGCGGCCGGCCGGGCTCGATGCCGCGCTCGGGCAGGCGGCGTCGATCCTCGAGGTGGCGCACCGACCACACGTCGCCGGCCTGGCCTGGAGCACCATCGGCACCGCCCGCCGCGCCGTCCGCCTCGCCCGCCGGCTCGGCGCTACGCTCGACATCGAGGGGGGCGAGGCGGCCGCCGCCGAATCGGAGGCGATCGCCATCGCCGGGCTCGCCTCGGCCACATTCGGTTCGGTGCAGGCGCGCGCCGATGTCGTTCTGCTGTGGCGCTGCAACCCGCTCCCCGAGCATCCGGATCTCCTGCCGGCGCGCCTGCCGGTCGCGGCGGGGGGCGGCGAGCGCCGCTTCGTGCGCCTCGGCGCCGCGGGCCCCGCCGAGCCGGGCGACCTCGAGGCGCTGGCGGCGCTGCGGGCGCTGGCCCTCGGCCGGGCGCCGCACCTGGCGACCGCCACGGCCGGTGCGCTCGCCGGCAGCCTCCCGCTGGCGGCGTTGCGCGACGCCGCCGCGGCCGTCGCCGGGGCCCGCCACGCCGCCATCCTCTGGGACGCGCAGGCCCTGCGCGGAACGACGGGAGCCGCCATCGCGCTGGCGCTGGCGCTTCTGGCGCGTGATCTCAATGACGTGCATCGCGCCGTGGCGCGCCCGCTCGGCGGCGGCGGCAACATCGCCGGCGCGCTGGCCGCCGTCCTGTCGGAGAGCGGCCACACGCGCGATCTCGGTCCGCGGGGGGACGCCGATGCGATTCTCCTGATCGGCGCGCGCGCCGGACGCGGGGCCGGGGACGCGGCCGCCACGGCCGGGGGCGGCACGATCGCGGCCGCGACGCCGGCACCTGTCGTCGTGATCGGCGCATGCCTGCCGGACGGCCTCGGGGAGCCGGGCGTTTTCCTGCCGACCGCGGTGCCGGGATTGTCGGGCGGCGGTCTGTGGATGCGCGCCGACGGCATCGCCATCCCGGTGCGCGATGTCGTCCCGAGGACAGCACCGCTCGAGGAGGAGATCCTCGACGCGCTCCTGGCGCGACTGCCGGAGGCGCGTGGCGCGGGCCGGGCACGCCTGCCGGAGGTGGCGCGATGACCGCCGCCGGGACCGTCCGGATCCACGGCGGCGCCATCCACGACCCGCGCCACGGCCGGAGCGGCCAGGTGGGCGATGTACTGATCAAGGATGGCCGGGTCACCGCCTCCCTGCCGGCCGGCGCCCCGGCGTTCGACGCCGGCGGCCTGGTCGTCATGCCGGGCGGTGTCGACCTCCACAGCCACGTGGCGTCGCCCGCGGTGCGCGAGGCGCGCCGGCTGTGCGCGACGGCGGCGGGCGGCCCGTTGCTGCCGTCGATCGGCGACACCGGCCGGCGCTACGTCCGCATGGGGTACACGACGGTGTTCGACGCCGCGGTGCCGCCTTCGGGCGCGCGCGCCGCCCACGACGACCTCGACGCCCTGCCGGTGGTCGACAAGGGGCTCTACGTTCTCGCCGGCAACCATGCCCTGGCGCTGCGGGCGATCGGCGACGGCAGGCCCGGCGAGCTGCGCGCCGTTCTCGCGTGGCTCGTGCGCGCGGCGCGCGCCCACGCCGTGAAGGTGGTGAACCCGGGTGGCGTGGCCGCCTGGCGCGACGGCGCCCCGCCCCCCGCCGACGCACCGGCGCTGGTGCGCGCGTTCGCCGCCGCGGTCGCCGATCTCGCCCTGCCGCACCCGTTGCACGTGCACCTGCCGGGGCTCGGCGAGCCCGGCAATGCCGCGCTCACGCTGCGCTGCCTTGACGCCCTCGGGGCGCTGCCGGCACACCTGACGCACCTGCAGTTCCACGCCTACGGCGGCCGCACCCTGCGAGGTTTTCGGAGCCGGGCTCCGGAAATCGCCGCCCGGCTGAACAACCACCCGAACCTGACGGCCGACGTCGGCCAGGTGGTCTTCGGCCCCGCCGTGACGCTGTCGGCCGACGCCCCGGCGCAGGACCGGCTGCGCCGCCTGACGCGGCGGCGCTGGCTCAACCTCGATGTCGAGTCGGAGACCGGCTGCGGCATCGTGCCGCACGACTACGACCCCCGTGGTCTGGTCTCGTCGGTGCAGTGGGCGACCGGACTCGAGCTGATGCTGCTGGCGCGCGACCCGTGGCGCATCGCCCTCACCACCGATCACCCGAACGGCGGGCCGTTCAGCGCCTACCCGCTCATCATCCGTTTGCTGATGGACCGCTCTTTCCGCGACGAGATCCTGCGCCGCGCCCATCCGGGCGTGACCGCGCGCACGTCGCTCGCCGGCATCGCGCGCGAGTACACGATCGACGAGATCGCCATCGTCACCCGCGCCGGCCCGGCTCGCATCCTCGGTCTCGAACGCAAGGGACACCTGGGGCCGGGGGCCGACGGCGATGTCGCGCTCTACCGCCACGATCGCGACATCGAGGCGATGTTCGCGGCCCCCGTGGCGGTCTTCAAGGACGGCCGCCTGGTGGCGCGCGACGGCGAAGTGCTCGACGAGACACCGGGGCGCACGCTGCACGCGACCCCACGCCCGCTGCCCGACGACGCCGGCGCCCTGGCGCGCCGGCGCGACGAGCACGCCGCGCTGTCGAGCGTGCCGTTCGACGATCTCACGGTCGAGGAGGGGGCGCTGGCGCATCCGGAGGAGGTGCGCGCATGGTGATCGTCGGCACTTTGATCGAAGACACTTACGCCGAGGCCTTCACGCTGCGCGCCGCGCGCCTCGTGATCACGGCCGACGACACCGGTCTGGCGCGCACCGCCGCGGCCGCGATGACCGGCTTCGCCGCCTCGATCATCGGCTGCGGGTGCGAGGCCGGCATCGAGGGACCGCCGCCCGAGGAGACACCGGACGGCAGGCCGGGTGTGCGGGTCATGGCGTTCGGTCGATCCGCGGCCGAGTTGCAGGAGCAGTTGGTGCGCCGCGTCGGCCAGTGCGTCATGACCGCCGCCACCGCCGCCTGTTACGACGACCTGCCGTCCGAGGAGACCGTGCGTCTCGGGTCGATGCTGCGCTTCTTCGGCGACGGCCACCAGGCCAGCAAGCGCGTCGACCCGGCGCTCGCCGCGCTCGCCGGGGGCGTCGTGCGGCCGCGGCGCCTGTGGCGCATCCCGGTCATGGACGGCGAGTTCGTGGTCGACGCGCGCTGCGGTGTCCGGAAGGGGGTGGCGGGGGGCAACTTCCTGATCCTCGGGCGCACCCCCGCCGCCACGCTCGACGCCGCGCGACGCGCGGTCGCCGCCATCGCCGCCGTCCCCGGCGTCATACTGCCGTTTCCCGGCGGCATCGTCAGGAGCGGCAGCAAGGTCGGCTCGCGCTACCGCCGCCTGGTCGCTTCGACCAACACCGCCTACTGCCCGACGCTGCGCGCCGTCGTCCCCACCGCCCTGCCCGACGACGTCGCTTCGGTCCTCGAAATCGTCATCGACGGCCTGGCGGCCGCCGACGTCGCCGCCGCCATGACCGCCGGCATCCGCGCCGCCTGCGGCGAAGGGATCGCGCGCATCGGCGCCGGCAACTACGGCGGGCGGCTTGGGAAGCACCTGTTCCATCTGCGGCCGCTCCTGGGCGGAACCGGCGGGGGCACCCCGTGAGCCTGCGCTTGCGGTTGCGCCCGGGGCTCGCTTCGTCGGGCCTGTCGCTCGATGGCGCGGCGCTCTCGCCGGATCGTCTCGGCGGCCTGTCGCCGCTCGGCGCGGCGCTCCTGGTCGCGGGCGTGGCGGCGGCAGGGCGGGCGACGGCGGGGCGGGATGCGGTCGATGGCCGCGCCGGCAGCCGGCCCGGGCCGGCCGCGCCGGCGCTCGGCGACCTGTTCGCGATCGACGACGATGGCGACCCGGCGCCCGACACCATCACCATCGAAGGCGATCTGCGCGGCGTGACGCGCATCGGCGCCGGCATGAGCAGCGGCCGCCTGCGCGTGCGTGGCGACGTCGGGTCGCGCGCCGGGTCGGCGATGTCGGGGGGTCGGCTGGAGATCGACGGCGACGCGGGTGCCTGCGCGGGCGAAGGGATGACCGGCGGCGTCCTTTTCGTCGGCGGCTCGGCCGGCGACCGTCTCGGCGCGCCGGTCGCGGGCGGCACGCGTGGTGTCGACGGCGGCGTGATCGTCGTGCGCGGCGCCGCCGGCGCCATGGCCGCATTCCGCATGCGAAGCGGCACGGTCTTCATCGGCGGCGCCACGGGTCCCGCGGCCGGGGTTGCGCTTCTCGCCGGCACGCTGGTCCTGGCGCGCGCTCCCGGCGCGGATGCCGCGGCGCTGATGCATCGCGGCACGGTCGTCGTGCTCGAGTCGTTCGTCCCTGGAGCGACCTTCGCCGCCGCCGGGCGGGCGCCGGCACCCTGGCTCAAGCCCTGGTGGGACGCTCTGGGCGGCGCCGGCGTGCCGCTCCCCGCGGGTGTCGCCGGCGCTCGCTTCGCGCGCTTCTCCGGCGACCTGGCGGAAGGCGGGCGGGGCGAGATTCTCATTCTGGAGGGAGGCTCATGAGACCATTCGACGCTGCCGCCCGCATCAACCCGGCCGTGTCGCGCGTCAACCCCGGGGCGGTGCGGATCACCGACGCGCTCGAGCTCGGCGGGGCGGCGATCGGCGTGCGCGCCTCGCGCCTGGGCAACGGCACCCGGCTGCTCGACGTCGGCGTCGAGGCACCCGGATCGCTCGAGGCCGGCCGCATGTACGCCGAGGCCTGCCTCGGCGGCATGGGCGAGGTGCGCGTCGGCGTCCGCCCGCTCGGCCCCGCCGTGGTGATGGAAGCGCGGGTCGAGATCGACGCGCCTCTGGTCTCCTGTCTCGGCTCGCAGTACGCCGGGTGGAAGGTGCAGGTCGGCCGCTTCTTCGCCATGGGCTCGGGGCCGGCGCGGGCCATGCGCGCCGCCGAGCCGCTGTTCGAGCGCTGGCCGTTGCGCTCCCCGGCGGGACCGACGGTGCTGCTGCTCGAGACCGACCGGCTGCCGGGCGAGGATGTCGCCGACTCCGTCGCCGACGCCTGCGGCGTGTCGCCATCGTCGCTGACCCTCGTCGTCGCCCCGACCGGGAGCCTGGCGGGGTCGATCCAGGTGGCGGCGCGGTCGGTCGAGACCGCGATGCACAAGCTGGCCGAGGTCGGCTTCGATGTCGTGCGCGTCCTCGCCGGGTCGGGCGCCTGCCCGGTGGCGCCGGGGCACCCGGACACGCTGCGGGCCATCGGCCGCACCAACGACGCGGTCCTCTACGGCGCCGACGTCTGCCTCTGGGTCGAGGCCGCGGACGAGGCGATCGAGTCGGTCCTCGACCGGGTGCCGTCGTGCGCGTCGCGCGAGCACGGCCGCCTGTTCCACGATCTCCTGCGCGAGCACGGCGACTTCTACCGCATCGACCCGCTGCTGTTCAGCCCGGCGCGCGTCACCTTCATCAACGCCGCCACCGGCCGGGTCTATACATGTGGTCGCACCGACGAGGGGACGCTCCTGCGCTCGTTCGGACTGGCCGGAGGCGCCTGAGGCACGATGCCGCGTATCGGGATCCTGGCCGCGTCAGACGGCTGGCACATCGGCGAGTTGCGGCGGGCCCTCGCGGCGCGCGGCTGCGCCGCGGTCCGGCTCGACCCGACGCGCGTCGGTGCCATGGCCGGCGGCGCCGGCGGTGCCAACGGGCGGGCGGCGATCGTCGCCGCCCGCGGCGACGCGGCCCCGGGCGGGAGAGCCGCGACCGCCGCGGCGGGCGGGACATCGGGTGTCGAGACCCTCGAGGATCTCGACGCCCTGGTCGTGCGCGTCGTGCCGCCGGGGTCGCTCGACCAGATCGTCTTCCGGATCGACACCCTGCATCTTCTGGCCGGGCGCGGCCTCGTGATCGTCAACGGCCCGCGCTGTCTCGAGCGCACCATCGACAAACACTGGACCTCGCGCCTGCTCGACGATGCCGGCATCCCGACCCCGCGCACGTTCGTGACCGAGCGCGCCGACCGCGCCCTCGAAGCGTTCGGCGCGATGGGCGACGTGGTCGTCAAGCCGCTCCTCGGTTCGGGAGGGCGCGGCCTGTTCCGGGTGTCGGACCCCGACCTCGCCTGGCGCGCCTTCCGCACCCTCGAACAGCAGCGCTCCGTCATCTACCTGCAGGAGTTCGTGCCGCACCGCAGTGACGATCTGCGCCTGTTCACGGCCGGCGGCCGCATCGTGGCGGCGGCGCGCCGCGAGGGGGACGGCTGGAAGAGCAACGTCGCGGCCGGCGCCGTCGCGCGGGCGCATCTGCCGACCGACGCCCAGGCCGACCTCGCCCGCCGCGCCGCCGCCGTCGTCGAGGCTGATTACGCCGGTGTCGACCTTCTGGAGGCCGAGGACGGCCGCCTGCTGGTGACCGAGGTCAACGGCATCCCGGGCTGGTCGGGGCTGCAAGAGACGACCCGCGTCGACGTCGCCGGGGCGATCGCCGACACGCTGCTCGCCCGGCTGGAGGGGCGGCGATGACAGCGCGACGCGGCAGACGGCGGGCGCGCGTCCCGAGGCGGGGCCGCGCCGCGCCGCGTCTCACGCCGGCGCTCGTGGCGGCGGCCGCCGAGACCGCCTGCCTGCTCGAGGTCCAGGCGCCGAAGCCCGGCAACGTCCATCGCGGCGCCGGGCTTCCGGGGCTCACCTACCGCGACTTCGTGCTCAGCGCCGAGGCGGTCGGGGCGGTCTTTCGCCATCGGTCTCGCTCCCGCGTCGGCCGGCTGGTCCTCGAATCGGTGCGCGCCACCCGCCGCCTCGTCGGCACCAACACCAACCTCGGGATCGTCCTGCTGCTCGCCCCGCTGGCGCGCGCCGCGCTCATGTCGCGGCCGATCTCCCTGCGCGCCCGCCTGCGCGCGGTGCTGCGTGACCTCGACCGGAGGGACGCCCGCGACGCCTATGCCGCCATCCGCCGGGCGCGCCCGGGCGGGCTGGGGCGGGTGCCGGCGCAGGATGTCCGCCGCGATCCGACCGACGACCTCATCGACTGCATGCGTCTGGCGGCGGGGCACGACGCCATCGCGCGCGAGTACGCCACGGCCTACGACGCCACCTTCCGCGTCGCCCTGCCGCTTCTGGCGCGCGAGCGCCGCGCCGGCGCCAATGTCGCCGAGGCGATCGTCGCGGTCCACCTGCACCTGATGGCGACCCTGCCCGACACCCTGGTCGCCCGTCAGCACGGTGCCGTGGCGGCGCGCCGCCTGGCCCGCGCCGCCGCCGCGGTCATCGCCGCCGGCGGGACGCGCACGACCGAAGGACGCCGCCGGCTCGAGCGTCTCGATCGACGCTTGCGGACCGCCCGCCCGCCGCTGAACCCGGGCGCGACCGCCGACATCGTCACCGCGGCGCTGTTCGCCTGGCTTCTATCGCATCGCCCGCGCCGCCCCTCCTCCGCGGCCGCGCGTGCTTCAGCGCGGCGGAGGCTGTAAGATACCGGCCCATGGCCTCCGCAACCGTCGCCGTCCTGCGCACGACACCCGCCACGGTTCTCGCCGACTACCATCGGTTGATGAACCTGGCCGGCTACCGGCAGGTCATCGACCCCGCGGTCGACACCGCCCTCAAGGTCAACATCTCCTGGCACTTCTTCTACCCGGCCGCCAGCACGACACCCTGGCAGCTCGAAGGGGTGATCCGGGCGATGAAGAAGGACGGCTACGACCCGGCCCTGATGCATGCCTGCCACAACCGCACGGTCGTCATCGACGCCCACTTCGGCGAGCGCCAGAACAAGCAGATCAACGTCGTCAACGCGCACGGCCTGCGCAACGTCCATCTGTACGAGAACGAGGAGTGGATCGACGTCCGCGACGCGGTCGGTGACCTGGCGCGCGATTTCATCTGCCTGAACAAGGTCTACCCGAAGGGGTTCTCGATCCCGAAGCGGTTCATCGGCGAGAATATCATCCACCTGCCGACGGTCAAGACGCACGTGTTCACCACCACGACGGGGGCGATGAAGAACGCCTTCGGCGGCCTGCTCAACGAGCACCGCCACTGGACCCACCCGGTGATCCACGAGACCCTCGTCGATCTTCTGATGATCCAGAAGACGATCCACCGCGGCGTCTTCGCGGTCATGGACGGGACCTTCGCCGGCGACGGGCCCGGGCCGCGCTGCATGGTCCCTCGTGTGAAGAACATCCTGCTGGCCTCGGCCGACCAGGTCGCGATCGACGCGGTGGCCGCCCACCTGATGGGGTTCGACCCGCTCAAGGACTGCGCCTACATCCGCATGGCGCACGAGCGCGGGCTCGGCTGCGGCGACATCCGCGACATCACGATCGCGGGCGACGCCGACGCGGCGCGGGAGAACTGGCATTTCGAGGGGCCGTTCAAGCACATGACCTTCGCCAGCCAGATGCAGCATCAGATCTACTGGGGCCGGCTGAAACGGTTCGTCGAGTGGTCGCTCAAGACCTGGATGGCGCCTTGGGCCTACATCGCCAGCGTCCTGTACCACGATGTCTACTGGTACCCGCGCCACGGCCGCAAGGGGATCGACGCGGTGCTGCACTCGCCGTGGGGACGGCTGTTCCACAACTGGGAGAAGGTCGCGCCCGGCGCCGACGGCTGGCCCGATGTCGGCGCCGACCCGGCGCACCTCGACCGCGACACCCTCCGGCTGATCACCCAGGGGATGCGCATCCTCGGCACCTGCATCGTCGAGGCGCCCGAGGCGGTGCATCTGCGCCGCCGCCGGCGCGTCGTCCCGCCCGCTTCAGTGTGACCGCGTCGGCGCCTCGACCGGGGCGCCGTCGATCGTCGCTCCGCCGTTCCAGCCGCGCGTCTTCAGGATGACCGCATTCGGATCGGCGGCGCGCGCCAGGGCGGCGACCCGCTCCTCCTCGCGATCATCGGCGGCGAAGGCGTAGACCGCCGGCCCCCATGACGACTGGCCGACACCACAGGCGCCGCCCTCCTTGAGGACGCGCACCAGGCGCGCGGCTTCGGGATTGAATGTGCCGTCCTGCACCGGGGCGAAGCAGGCCCCGACCAGCTCCTGCACCTCGGCGAGCGCCGCGCCAAAGCCCGCGAGGTCGCGCTCGACGAGCGCCGGCAGCAGGCCGGTCAGCACGACGCGGGAGATCCGATCGAGCGTCGCCGCACCCGCCGGGCGCAGGCGCCGGAACGCCTCTTCTTCGGCTTCGCCGCTGACCGCCTGCGTGTCCTCCGGCAGCGCGACCACGACGCGCCAGGACTCCGGGAACTCGTGGCGCACCAGAAGGGGCGGGACCTCGCCGGCGGCGGGACCGCTGGTGGCGTGGCCGCCCTCGACCACGAAGCCGCCGAGACGGAAGAGATGAAACCCGACACCCGAGCGTTGCGCGCGGCCGGTGAGGGCGCACAGCCGCGCCACCGATGCGTCGAGCCCGCGCTGCCGGGCGATCGCGGTCGCCAGCGCCAACGCCAGCTGAGTGCCCGAGCCCAGGCCGACATGCTCGGGGATCGACTGCTCGACGACGACATGCAGGTGCGGGCGCAACTCGAGATGGCGATGGACGCGGACCGCCACCGCCTCGACCCGGTCGGCCTGCGGCCCCTCCACCCGCAGCCCCTCGGCTTTGCCGACCCGCAGGACGAGACGCGGCGCATCGAGCCCCAGGCCGAGACCGCCGAAGCGCCGCCCGCGCGCCCCGCCCGACAGATCGAGGAAGCCGAAGTGCAGCCGCGCGCGCGCCTCGACACGGATGGTCATGGGCGTCCTTCGTCGCCGACCGGGGCCGGGGCTGGTGCGGGCGCCTGCACCGGCGCCGACGCCGCCGCCAGCGCCACGACGGCGGCCTCGACGAACGCGAACGCCTCGCGCTCGCGCGTGCCGCCGGTCTTGTCGACGAGCGGCCGCAGGCGGGCGATCTCCGCCATCACCGGGCCGGCGCCGGTCAGATGGACGCGTGTCGCCAGGATGGTCGCCTCGACGACGGCATGCTGCGCCCGGTTGAAGAGCAGCAGATCGCGCCGTCGCCCGGTGGCAACGACCCGCGCCCGGAACGTGGCGCGCTCGCCTGCGAGGTCGCTCGCGTCGACCGCGAACTCGCGCCAGTGCGCCGCGTCGTCGAGAACGATGCCGCGCACGACCGCCGCCGGCCGGTGCGGCGGCACCTCGGATGCCAGGGCGCAGCGCGCGAACAAGAGCACGTTGTCGGTGAAGTGGAGAACACCGCACCCGGTCGCCTCGAGGTTGCGCCAGGTGGCGGCGCCCCGGAACGGCCGCAGGACGATCGTCTCGTCCGCGAGGGTGATCCCCATCGGGGCCACGTTCGGATGCCCGGCGGCATCGACCGTCGAGACGAGCGTCTCGAGGATCATCGACGCCGTTCCATGGCGATCTCGATGTGCGCCACGTCGGGCAGGACATACTTGCGCACCCGCACGGTGGCCCGGCTCACGCGCGGAAACCGTCCGAAGACCAGGTCGAGCACCGCCGCCGTCATCGCCTCGACCAGGTTGAACGGCCGCCCTTCGCACAGTGCGCGCACCTCATCGGCCACCTCGCGATAGTCGACCGTGCAGGCCAGGTCCGCGGTCCGCCCCGCTTCCTCGAGATTGGCCCAGAGGTCGAGATCGATCTCGATGCGCTGGCGCTCGCGCCGCTCCTCCTCGGTGACGCCGATGTGGCACCGGCAGCGCACGGCGGCCAGCGACATCCGGTCGACATCGGGCTCGAGCGCGGTGCGGGCGGCGACCGCGTGGCCGCTCGCCGCCGGGTGGCCGCCGGCTGCGGGGTCGCGCCGGCGGCCGGCGGGATTCTCAGGAGCGGCGGGCATGCGGCGTCTCCTTCTCGGTCCAGGTCAGGTAGCCCCAGTCGAGCGGCTCGCCCTGGATGTACTTCTTCCCCAAACGGCGGGCGATGTCGGCCTTCATCAGCTCGCGGCCGAGGTAGAAGGCATGCGAGGCGTCGTCCTCGACACCGAGGCGCGGGAAAGCGTCGCGGATGTCGGTGACCCGCACCAGGCGCTCGCGGTTGTACACGAACACCGCCTCGCCGTCGGTCTCGATGCGGAAGTTGCGGTCGGTGACGCGCGACTTCAGATCCTCGATCTCGGCCACGGCCGGCCGGCGCACCCGCGCGTCGCGTGTCGTCAGCAGGCGCGTGTCGTACCCCTTCGGCAGGGTGCGTCGATCCACCGCCCAGCGCATCATCCGGCGGGCGCAGTCGAGCTCGCGCACGCTCCCCCGCGCCCAGTCGGCCACCTCGGTCGTCAACGCGTGGCGGATGCCCAGCTCGGCCATCACGCCGGCGAGCAGGGCGTTCACGCCGGCGCTGTCGGCCATCGTCAGCTCCGAGAGGTTGCCGGTCCCCATCAGAAACTCGACATCCGGCAGCGCCTCGCGCGCCGCGGCGAAGCGCACGAGCGACGCCGCGAAGCCGAACGGGATCGGATCGAGCACCGCGTCGGCGATCACGCGGCGGGCGCCGCGGCGGCGGGCCTCGGCGACGTTGGCGACGAGCGACGCCACGCCCCCCCCGGCGTCCGGGATCACCACCGGTGTCGCCGCGATCCGTCCCGCCAGGTGCATGTTGCCGGAGTTCAGGCTGAGCAGGAACTCGGCGCCGGCGGCGTCGCCCGACAGCGCCTCGCGCTCGTCGAAGGTGTCGACGCTGACCCGGTGTCCTTCGGCGCGCAGCAGGCGCACGACGCGGCCGATGTCGTCCAGCGGATGCTCGGGCGACCCGCCGAGGTCGATGACGTCGGCCCCCGCGTCGCGGTAACGCGCCGCGGCGTCGATCACCTCGCGGTCGGTGAGCCGGTGGACGTCGTTGATCTCCGCCAGGATCGTCAGGTCGTGGGGCCCGGCGGGATCGTAGGCTTCGCCCGTGCCGCCGAGAAACTCCGGCAGGTCGCGCAGGTCCTTCGGCCCCTTGCGCACCGGCCGGCCGAAGTGCTCCTCGAGGGCGGCGGTGTCGGCCTGGCAGAGACCGGGGATGTAGATGACGCCGGCGCCGTCGTCCGGGTGCAGCGTCCGGCGGATGTAATCGGTCGTCATCAGCGCCGCGACCTTGATCCGCAGCGCCGCGATCGTCCACGACAGCGCCGCCGGCGCCGCCTGGAGCGTGCGCTCGAGCGCCGGTTTGGCGAGCTGCCCGGTGACGAACAGCGCCGCCGCCGGCCCGCGCCCGCTCACAGCCAGAGCCCGCCGTGAACCTGCAGGATCGCCCCGGAAATGTAGGCGGCACGGTCGGAGACCAGGAACGCCACCGCTTCGGCGACCTCGTCCGGCCGCCCGAACCGCCCGAGCGGGATCTGCGCCCGCCAGCGCGCCTGCTCGGCCGCGTCCCAATCGGCGTAGGCCTCGGTCTCGATGAACCCCGGGCCGACCGCGTTGACGCGGATGCCATGCGGCCCCTCGGTGCGCGCCATGGTCCGGGTGAGCATCATCAGCGCCGACTTGGCGACGAAGTAGGCCGGCGCTTCGTGGGTCATGCCGGGCGAGACCTCGGCGTTGAGCGCCCCGACATTCACGATGCACCCGTTCCGGCGCTCGCGCATCGACGGCAGCGCCGCGCGGGCGCACGCGAAGGCGCTGCCGAGGTTGCCGTCGATCATCAGGCGCCACTCGGCGTCGCTGGTGTCGGCAAGCGGTCGCTCCAGGAAGGGACCGACGTTGTTGACCAGGATGTCGAGCGGCCCCGCGAGACTCTCGGCCTCGCGCACCAGGCGCGCGCACTCGCCCGGGTCGGAGACGTCGGCGCGCACGGCGTGGGCGCGCGCGCCGGCGGCGCGCAGCTCGTCGAGGACGGCGCCGGCGCCGAGGTCGCTCGCATGGTTGACGACCACGGCGCAGCCATCGCGCGCCAGCCGGAGGGCGATGGCGCGGCCGATGCCGCGCGTGCTCCCGGTCACCAGGGCCGTGCGGAGTGGTGCCATGTTTGGCCGCAGCTTACCACGGTGACCGGCCCGGCGTGAGGGACTCAGGCCTCGAGGGCGCGGTAGGTCTGATCGAGCAGGATCCTGGGGCGATCCGTCAGGTTCGCCGTGCCCCGGTGCAGGGCATTGCCGTCGCGCAGCATCGCGTCTCCGCGCCTGAGCAACAGCCGCACGGGATGAAGCTGTGGCACGCGCGCGAGCAGCTCGTACGTGCCGTGGTGGTTCATGCGGTGGGAGCCGGGGACGATTTCCATCGGGCCGTTCGAGTCGTGGACATCGACCAGCGGCACGTTGAACGTGAGGCGCACGGGCCGTACGGGTCGGGCCGGATCCCCGGGAGCGTCGTTCGGCACGTCCGGGTGCCAGCCCATCGTCTCGGTATCGAGCAGTGGGCACTCGGCCTTGGTCACGCCGTAGCGCCAGCGGCCCACCACCGCCGTCACCACCCCCTCGATAACCGGGTTGCGCCGGAAGCGGTCATCGTCCAGCGGCCCCTTCAGCCGGTCGACATAGTGGGCGATGTCGAAGCTCAGGCGGTTGCGGCCCCGGAGGCTCGAGTTGTCTCCCGCCTGCATCCGGGCCACCTCACCTCTGAGGATGGGCTGAAACTGCTCGAACATCGCCTCGACGAAGTCGAGCGGCAGGAAGCCCGGGAAGATGATGAACCCGTTGAGCTCGAACTCATACAACCACTCGGCCTTGCGGGATGGATCGATCGGCATGGCATCCTCGGTCGCGGTTGCAGGGATGGTATCAGTACCGGGCGCCGACCTGCTGGTCCGATACCGGTCCGCGGGTGCGCCCGTCGCTCCACGCCGCCCCCCGCCCGGACCCCCTCGAGGCGGACCCGACCGCATTCTTGTTGAATTTCGACGTTGAACTTCCGGCCCATTATGCGGATATTCCCGCTGACGCCCGGTGCGCCGCCGGGTACGTCTGCCGCTCGGGGACGCGGCTGCCAGCGCATACTGGGGGTCCGATTGCTCGCCGCACCCGACCACCGCTACTCCATCGCGATCCGCCGTGGGCTGCGCCTGTTGCTCCTGGCGCACCTCGCGGCCGGTCTCGGGGTCATCGGTGCAACCCCGCCCCGGGATGTTCCGGCCCGGTTCGATGCGCAACCGCTCGAGGTGGCCACTGACGGGTTCACCTCGTGGCAGGTCGAGAACCCGGCCCACAACCTGAGGGGTATCTTCGAGGGCTCCCGGCTGCGCCTCGTCCCGCTGCAGGCGGAGGAGCCGATCTGGCTCCTCGAACTGACTCTGGACCCGGCGGCCGCCGTCGACACCGAAGCGTCCGCGCCCATCGGCACGCTCGCGGCCCGTCGCAATGCGGTGGATTACGAGGGCAGGGGGCTTGCGGCGCGGTTTACCAACGGACCGCAGGGGCTCGCTGGGCGCTTCGTGCTGCCTGCTCCCACGCGCGGCGAGCGCCGGACACCGGAGGCGCCCACCGCCATCGACATAGGGATCGCGGGCAGCCTGGAGCCGCGCCTCTCGGGCCACGGCCTGGTGGTGGATTTCGTTTCTGCAAGCGGCGAACCGATCCTGCGCTATGGGCCGGTGCTCGCGCGCGCCGCCGACGGCCGCGTGATCCCGGCCGCCCTCGAGATCGCGCCCGCCCAACCCGCGGGTAGCCGGCTGCGCATCGCCCTGGATGCCGCGCCCGCCGACCATCCCGTGACGGTCGATGCCGCCGTCGTATCGGTGCGGGCCCTCCAGGCTGAACCGGCCGCCGACTCCTTCGCGCCCGCGCCGGAGAACCCGCGGGAGACGGGCGGCATCCCATGGGTCGGCGACCCGGGGATCGTCGAGACCGTCGCCGAGATCATGTACCGCGAGGCGCGCTCCCCCACCGCGGCCGCGGATGGCGCGCCGGCGACCCCGCGACCGCGCCCCGAGGCCTGGCCGCGAGGTGAAAACCCGCTGGCGCCCGCCGTCTCGCAGTGGCCGCCGCTGGACCTCGCCATCGACCCCGGCCGGTCGTCCTCCGACGACTGGCCGGCGTCCGCCGCGCCGGAAGGCGCCCAGCCGGCGAGCCCCGAGCCGCAGAGCCCGCAGGTCGCGGGATCGAACTTCCAGGCGATCGCGCTCTCCGAATCGTCCGTCGCCCCCCCGGGCACCACGGGCGACGTCGGTCCGACCCAGGTGCTCGTGGCCGCCAACGGCCGCATCAAGGTGTTCGCCAGGGACGGAACCCTGGGCGGACTGAACGCGACGCTCAACACATTCTTCGCGTCCGTGCGCGGCACGGCCTCGACCACCGATCCCCAGGTCCGGTACGACCGGCTCTCGGGCCGCTGGTTCGTCACCTGCCTCACGGCCACCGCGCCGAACCGCGTCCTGATCGCGGTCAGCTCGGGCGCGACGATTACGGGCGCGGCCAGCTTCACCTTCTACTTCTTCCAGCACGACCTGGTCAGCCCCGCCGGCGACACCGGCACCCTCGCCGACGCCGGCGCCCTCGGAGTCGATCGGTTCGCCCTCTACATCGGCGTCAACATCCTCAACGCCGGCGGCACCACCTTCATCGGCTCGACCGGGCATGTCGTCAACAAGGCGAACCTCCTCGGCGGCACGCTCACGGCCACCGCCTTCCGCGGGTTGATCGACGCCGGCACCTCCGAGGGCCCGTACGCGCCGCGCGGCGTCAACAACGACAACCCGGCGACCACCGAGGGGTATTTCGTCGGCGTCGATTACGCCCTGTTCAGCCGGCTGGTCCTCCGCCGGGTCAGCGATCCCGGGGGGACGCCCACGATCTCGCCGAATATCAACCTGCTCGTCCCGACCACCTATTACCCCATCAACGTGCCGCATCTGGGGATGACCGCCGGCTGGCTTCTCGACGCGCTCGACGACCGGCTGTTCGCGGCGCGCCTCGGTGTCAACAAGCTCAACGGCGTGGCATCGCTCTGGACGGCGCACAATATAACGGTCAACACGCTCGGTGTTGCCTCGCCCAGCGGCGGTCGCAACGGCGCGCGCTGGTACCAGATCGGCAACCTCACCGGGACGCCGACGCTCATCCAGTCCGGGACCCTCTTCAACAACGCCGCCAGCAACCCGCGCTCCTACTGGATCCCCTCGGTCGCGATGTCCGGCCAGGGGCACATGGCGATCGGCAGCTCGACGGCCGGGGCCCTCGTGCGCGTGGATGCCGCCGCCGCCGGACGGCTTGCCGGCGACCCCCTGGGGTCAACGCAGGCCGCGTCGCTCCTGACCGCCAGCACGACGGCCTACAACTTCTCCTCGTCACCGCTGCCGCAACGCTGGGGCGACGTGTCGTATGTCGGCGTCGATCCGAACGACGACATGACGATGTGGACCTTCCAGGAGTACTGCAATGCCGCCAACTCCTGGGGCATCCGTGCCGTGCAGCTTCTCGCGCCGCCGCCCGCGACCCCCTCCGCCGCCGCGCCCTCGCCGGTCTGCGTGGACAGCGCGCCGGTCGACGTGACGGTCACCGGAACATCGATCTCCGGCTCGGCGTTCTTCGACCCGGGGGCGGACCCCGGCGGGCCGGGTTTCCCGAACCACATCGGCGCCGCGGTCACCGGGGGTGTGATCGTCAACGGCGTGACCTTCAACTCGCCGACCCAGGTCACGCTCAACGTGTCGACCGCGGCGGCCTCAACCGGGCCGGCCGACGTGACCGTCACCAACCCGGACGGACAGTCCACGACCGGGACCGGCGTCCTGACGGTCGTGGCGGCGACCCCGACGACCGCCTCGAACAACGGACCCGCGTGCGCCGGAACGACGCTCCGGCTGAGCGCAACGACGGTCCCTGGCGCGGCCTACATCTGGATGGGTCCCAACGGGTTCATCTCGAGCCAGCAGAATCCCACGATCCCGAACGTGACCATGGCGGCCGCGGGAACCTACACCGTGACCACTCTGGTCAACGGCTGCGTCTCCCAACCGTCGACGACCGTTGTGACCGTAAGCGGGGACGGCGGCGCGTGCACCGACGGCAACGCCTGCACCCAGTCCGACTCCTGCCAGGCCGGCGCCTGCGTCGGCACCAACCCCGTCGTCTGCACTGCCTTGGATCAATGCCACGACGCCGGTGTCTGCAACCCCGGCACCGGCGTCTGCTCCGACCCGCCGAGGATCGACGGCACCGCCTGCACCGACGGCGATGCCTGCACGCAGACCGACACCTGCCAGGCCGGCGCCTGCGTCGGCACCAACCCCGTCATCTGCACCGCCTTGGATCAGTGCCACGATGTCGGCGGCTGCGACCCCGGCACCGGCGTCTGCTCCGACCCGGTCAAGTCCAACGGCTCGGCCTGCACCGATGGTGACGGCTGCACGCTCGCCGATAACTGCCAGGCCGGCGCCTGCGTCTCGGGCGCCCCACTCGTCTGCACCGCGCTCGACCAGTGCCACGACGCCGGCGTCTGCGCCCCCGGCACCGGCGTCTGCTCCGACCCGCCGAAGATCGACGGCACCGCCTGCACCGACGGCGATGCCTGCACGCAGTCCGACACCTGCCAGGCCGGCGCCTGCGTCGGCGCCAGCCCTGTCGTCTGCACCGCGCTCGACCAGTGCCACGACGCCGGCGTCTGCGCCCCCGGCACCGGTGTCTGCTCCGACCCGCCGAAGATCGACGGCACCGCCTGCACCGACGGCGATGCCTGCACGCAGTCCGACACCTGCCAGGCCGGCGCCTGCGTCGGCGCCAGCCCTGTCGTCTGCACCGCGCTCGACCAGTGCCACGACGCCGGCGTCTGCGCCCCCGGCACCGGTGTCTGCTCCGACCCGCCGAAGCTCGATGGCACCGCCTGTACCGACGGCGACGCCTGCACGCAGACCGATACCTGCCAGGCGGGAGCCTGCGTCGGCGCCAACCCTGTCGTCTGCACCGCGCTCGACCAGTGCCACGACGCCGGCGTCTGCGCCCCCGGCACCGGTGTCTGCTCCGACCCGCCGAAGCTCGACGGCACCGCCTGCACCGAC
>Ga0210377_10001402_pt1 | contig 22102 bp, 17 predicted proteins | sample PLM4_65_b1redo_FD_155480 | JGI IMG/M metagenome (GOLD analysis project Ga0210377, IMG submission 155480) | Groundwater sediment microbial communities from an aquifer in East River, Colorado, USA - PLM4_65_b1 redo | ecosystem: Environmental > Terrestrial > Soil > Riparian zone | place: USA: East...
AGTAGAAGCGTTGGCCGTTTTTGTAAAAATAGGGAGTGTATTCCATCTTGGCCCGCAAATCCCATCGGAAGATCGCAATCCCGTGCGTTTTGAACACTTCGCGAAGTTTGTCGCCGACCAGATCGTAAATGGCCTGCATGTCCAGCTTAGAGGCCAAACCCTGCTGCACGCTGTTGATAATGGCAAGTTCGGCGTTGCGCTGTTCAGTCTCGGCTAGCAGCCGCTTAGTCTCATCGAATAGCCGGGCGTTTTCCAGTGCCACGCTCATTGACGCGGCGAGGGTTTCTAACAAGCGCACGTGCGACTCGGTGAAGGCGTTTTCACGTTCAACTTCAATCAAGCGGAACAAGCCGGTTATGTTTCCGCTCACCACGAGCGGCACATCGAGCATCGAGCGAGGCTCGTCAGTGCCCGGCGCAAGCTCGATCCCCCATTTTTCCCCGTTTTCTAGTACTTCCTTTTCGGTGTTCAGCATCAGTGACCGGGGAGTACCCGACTGCGTAAGGAGGTACTTAGGCTCAACCGGTTGCGGGTCGTCGTCAAAGTAGAATCGCTGCCCCTTCTTGAAAAAATACGTGGTGTACGACAACTTGGCCTCAACGTCCCAGCGAAAGATGGCAACTCCATGCGTTTTGAAAACTTCGCGCAGTTTGTCGCCTACCAGATCGTAGATAGCCTGCATGTCCAGCTTGGAGGCCAATCCCTGCTGGACGCTGTTGATGATCTCAAGTTCGGCGGCGCGCTGCTCGGTTTCTTTGAGCAAGCGTTGGGTTTCATCAAAGAGACGGGCGTTTTCGAGCGCCACGCTCATCGACGCGGCCACTGTTTCGAGCAAACGCACATCCGACTCGCTAAAGGCATTCTCGCGGTCGACTTCCATCAGCCGAACCAAGCCGGTCATTTCACCATTGACTACGAGGGGAACGTCAAGCAAGGAGCGTGGCATATCCGTCCCCGGAGTCACCCTTTCGCCTGTTTCCTTATTATTCAAATGCGCTTGCACCTCCGCTTCGGTGTTCCTCACCTCTGTTCTGGGGTGACGGCTCAGATCGCGGTAATACGGGGTCACCGGAATGCTGTCCGAATAGAAACGCTGGCCGTTCTTGTAAAAATAGGGGGCATATTCCATCATGGTCTGTATGTCCCAGCGAAAGATAACAACGCCATGTGATTTGAACACTTCGCGCAGCTTGTCGCCCACCAGATCGTAGATGGCCTGCATGTCCAGTTTGGAAGCCAACCCCTGCTGAACGCTGTTGATGATCTCAAGTTCGGCGGCGCGCTGCTCGGTCTCTTTGAGCAGACGCTTAGTCTCATTAAAAAGGCGCACATTCTCGACGGCGATGGCAGCTTGATTTGCGAAAGTGTTTAGCAGGTTGATCTGCTGATCATCCAGCAATTCAGGCTTTGTGTCGCGAATAGCTATTGCGCCTATCGCCTTGCCTTCACGCAACAGGGGCGCGGCGCATGTCATGCGATATCCGTAACGCTTCGCCACCTTGTCGCCTTCGGGAAACTCCTTTTTCACGCCGCGCTGGTTATGGATCGTCTGGACCGTGTGACCGTCTATAATGGCGCGGCCAGCGACAGAATCTCGATTAAAGGGAATTCCTTCGCCCAGAGGAATCATCGGGATGTCGCCATAATGCGCCGCAACGATCAGGGTTTTGCCATCGGTGATGCCGATGATCGCATCATCCGCGCCGGCGAGACGGGCGGCGCGTTCGGCGATAGCGTCAAGCACAGGCTGAATGTCGTTGGGAGAGCTAGCGATCACGCTCAGAATCTCGCGGGTGGCTGTCTCACGTTCCAGCGCCTCGCTGATTTCATGGTTGCTCCGTTGCAATTCATCGAAAAGGCGCGCATTCTCAATCGCAATGACGGCTTGATCAGCGAACATCCTAAGAAGCTCGATCTGCTTGTCGGTGAATGGCCTGACTTCGGTGCGACGGATGGAAATGCCCCCAACGGGTATCCCATCTCCTACCAGCGGTGTGGAAAGGACGGTGCGGTATCCCCAGCGACGTTGTAGCGCAAAGCTCACCGGGTATTCGGTCTCGTCCAACTCCACAGCAGCATCCCGGATATGAATAGTCTGCCGATCCACAATCGCCCGCCCACTCACTGATCCGCGGTCTAGCGGCAGCCACTCACCATCTTCAAGCCCCGGCAGCGGCCCACGATGTGTCCACTCTTTGAGGGCGCTGCCTTCGATTCGATAGATATGCGCGTCATCCGCGTCGCAGACCTTCGCCGCATTGATAGCAATCACTTCTAACAAGGATTTGAGATCTGTTTGGACGCCGCTTAGGGCGCGCAGCACCTCGCTGGTTGCTGTTTGCTGCTCCAACGCCTCGCTGATTTCGTGATTGCTCCGCTGCACTTCGTCGAACAGGCGCGCATTTTCCAGCGCGACGCCCATGCTGGCGGCCAGTGTCGAGAGCAAGCGCACATCGGAATCGCTGAACCGATTGGCGGCGACGGCTTGCAGCGATACCACGCCGATTACGTCCTTGCCAACGGTGATCGGAACGCCTACCCATGACTGTTTGGGCGTCTCGTTTGGCAGAGAGACCGCGCCAAGGACGGCTTGTTCTTCGGTCGAATTGACGACCAGTGGTTTCTGCGTTTCAACGACAATGCTGGTTAGGCCAGCGCCTAAACGAAGAGGGACAACCTCCCCTGGCTTGCCCAGTTCATTCCAATAGGGAAAATTGATGCGCTTGGCGGCGCGATCCACCAGCGCAATATAGACTGTCTCGGCCTGAAACAGTTTATGGATTTTGTCACCCACCAGTTCGTAGATCGCCTGCATGTCCAGCCCTGAAGCGATCCCCTGCTGGACGCTACCGATGATGGCGAGTTCCGCCTCTCGCTGTTTCAATTGCTCTTCCACAGGCGCTCGATATCCAGCTTTGTGTTCGGCGCGGGCTGGGGAACGGGGGTGGCGGGTGGGCGGCGCGGGTTTTCTTGCCATGAGCGAATCCTGAGCGTGTTATCGCGAACGGGAGAGGGGCGAACGACTATCGCAAGGCGAATGGCGATACTATGCCAAGTATAAACGAGTTGGCAATTTGGGCAATCGATCTTAGAGGACTGTATCCTCTGATGAAGCCCTCGCATGGTCGCGCTATCCGCGCCAGTTTGAGTCTGATTAAAACTGGATTATAATTTGTAGCACGGGATCGGCTTAACTCTGGATTTCTCGTATGGCGTGGATCAAGGAGATGAGATTATGATTTTAGGACAAGATGCAGCGGGACTTGGAGGAACGCTGGTATGTCTGTGCATCGGGGCCGTTGTTGTGCTCGCGGTGATCGCTGCCACCACCATCCGGGTGGTTCAGGAATATGAGCGCGGCGTGGTATTCCGGCTGGGCCGTGTGATCGGGGCCAAAGGGCCGGGCCTGATCATCCTTCTGCCAATAGTGGATCGGATGGTCAAGGTTGATCTGCGCACCATCACGCTGGACATCCCGACTCAGGAAGCCATTACCGGCGACAACGTGACCGTGCGGGTGAACGCTGTCGCGTATTTCCGGGTGATCGAGCCGCAGAGCGCAGTGGTTCAGATCGAAGACTTTCGCCGGGCCACGTGGCAGATCGCTCAGACCAGCCTCCGCAGCGTAATTGGCGAGGCCAGCCTTGACGAACTACTGGCGAAACGCGAGCAAATCAACGAAAAGCTGGCCAAGATTGTCGATGTGCAAACTGAACCGTGGGGCGTCAAGGTGTCGATTGTCGAGGTGAAGGACGTTGAACTGCCCGACACTATGCAGCGCGCGATGGCTCGACAGGCTGAGGCCGAGCGCGAAAAGCGCGCCAAGATCATCCACGCCGAAGGCGAGTTCCAAGCGGCGCAGATGCTTAAGGAAGCGGCGGCGACGATGAGCAGCGAGCCTACTGCTATGCAATTGCGCTACCTGCAAACCCTGACCGAGATCGCCACTGAGAAGAACAGCACGGTGATCTTCCCGGTGCCGATTGACATCATCTCGGCGTTTTTCGATCTGGCGCGGTCGGCAAGCAAGAAACAATAGGATTGTAGATTTTAGATTGAAAAACATCCCCGCCTCCCATATCGGAGGCGGGGATGTTTGTTTTAGACGCACAATAGCCAATCTTAGACGACAATATTCACCAGACGACCCGGTATGACGATGACTTTTTTTGGCGCGCCTCTGTTCAGATGTTCCTTAACCTTCTCCAGAGCTAATGCCGCCGCCTTGATGGTTTCCTCGTTGGCGTCGGCGGAGACAGTAATTCGGTCGCGCAATTTGCCATTGATCTGCACCGGGTAGGTGATCATGTCTTCGGCGGCAATCGACTCGTCAAACACAGGCCATGCTTGTTGATGCACACTGTAAGGCTCGCCAACCCGCGCCCAAAGCTCCTCAGCGATGTGGGGCATAATCGGGGCCATCATCAGCAGCAGCGCGCGCGCCGCTTCGCCCCAGGCGTCTGAGCGCGTCACAGGCGTCTTCTGGAACTTCTGCATCGTGTTCTTTAGTTCCATCAGCCCCGCGATTGCCGTGTTGAAACCAAACGTCTCCATATCCTCAGTGACACGCCGAATGGTCTGATGGGTCTTGCGGCGCAACGCTTTCACGTCGTCGGGCGATGGATCGCCTTTGATCGCTGGGGTCGCGGTGACAAGATTCCACACGTCGTTTAGGAAGCGTGTCATCCCGCTGATGCCCTTGCTGTTCCACGGGCCGCCCTGATCCCACTTGAAAGAGAACATCATATAACCGCGCACGGTGTCTGCGCCGTACAGAGCAACCAGATCGTCCGGGTCAACCACGTTCCCGCGCGACTTGCTCATCTTTTCATGGTTTTCCGCCAGAATCATTCCCTGATTGTACAGCCGGGTCATCGGCTCGCTGAACATCGACTCAGGCTGGATGTCCGGGTTCATCGGTTGGACATTGCCAAAGATGCCGCAGTCGCGCATGGCGCGGGCAAAGAAGCGCGTGTACAGCAGGTGCATGGTGGCGTGCTCAATGCCGCCCGTGTACTGATCGACGGGCAGCCAATAGCTGGCCTCTTCCGCGTCGAACGGGCCGCCATCGTAATGCGGACTCAGGTAGCGATACTGATACCATGAGGAACACATAAAGGTGTCCATTGTGTCAGTCTCGCGCTCGGCGGGCTGGCCGCATACCGGGCAAGTGGCGGCTTTCCACGTTGCATGCAGCTTTAGCGGCGATTCGCCGGTCGGCATAAACTCCACATCGTCGGGCAGCAGCACGGGCAGTTGATCGTCGGGCACAGGCACAAGGCCATGCTCAGGGCATGTCACCATTGGGATTGGCGCGCCCCAGTAGCGCTGGCGGCTGATCAGCCAGTCGCGCAGGCGGTAATTCACAGCGCTATGGCCTTTGCCTTCCTTTTCCAGCCATTCGATCACGGCTTTGATCGCGGGATTGGTCACGCCTTTTTCTTCAGTGGCCGGCGTGCCATTGAACGGCCCGGAGTTGATCATTTTGCCCGGCCCGGCATAAGCCATGTCCGCCGGGGCCGGCGTCTCCGGCGCGATGACCGGGCGGATTTCCAGCCCGAACTTTTTGGCGAAGTCCCAGTCGCGTTGGTCATGTGCCGGGACAGCCATGATCGCGCCGGAGCCGTAGGTCATCAGCACGTAGTCGGCCACCCAGATCGGGATGCGTTCTTCGTTCACCGGGTTGATGGCATAAGCCCCGCTGAACACGCCCGTCTTTTCCCGGTCAGTGGCTTCGCGGTCAATGTCGCTGGCGCGCGCCGCCTGTTCGACATAGGCATCGACGGCGGCTTTCTGCTCTGCCGTCGTGATCTCCGCGACCAGCGGATGCTCCGGCGACATGACCATAAAGGTCGCGCCCCACAGTGTGTCCGGGCGGGTGGTGAACACCAGCAGGTCGTCGCTGCCCCTTGCAGGGGTAGACTGCTCGGTCTTGAAGGTGACATGCGCGCCTTCGCTGCGCCCGATCCAGTTCTTCTGCATGGTCATCACGCGCTCCGGCCACTCGACAGCGCCGAAATCCAACAGTTCGTCGGCGTAGTCAGTGATCTTGAAAAACCACTGGTTCAGGTTTTTCTTGATCACAGGCGTCTTGCAACGTTCGCACGAGCGCTCTTCGCCAATCACTTGCTCACGAGCCAGCGTCGTGTTGCAGTGCGGGCAAAAGTCAACGGCGGCCAGCTTTTTGTAAGCCAGCCCTCGTTTGAAGAACTGGATAAAGAACCACTGAGTCCATTTGTAGTATTCCGGGTCTGCCGAAACTGCCTCGCGCTCCCAATCAAACATCGCCCCCATGCTTCGCATCTGGCGGCGCATCTTCTCGATGTTGGCATACGTCCACTTTTTCGGGTGGACTTTGCGCTGAATGGCGGCGTTCTCGGCGGGCAGGCCAAAGGCGTCAAAACCCATCGGGAACAGGACATTGTAGCCCCGCATCCGCATGTACCGGGCGCGGGCATCCGGGGGCGTCATGGCGTACCAGTGTCCGATGTGCAGATCGCCGGACGGGTAGGGCAGCATGGTCAGCGCGTAGTGCTTGGGCTTGTCGGTGTCAACCACCGAGCGATACAGTCCGTCCTTTTCCCATCGTTCTTGCCACTTTTGTTCAATCTCTTGCGGATTGTAAACGTCAGTCATCTCTTTTTACTCCAAGAGTCTTGTTCATTAAATCGATAAGGACAGACAGTTTTGCGTATCAGTGTGAAGCGCTTAGGAGGCCCGCGAGAAGGCAGCGGGAGCCTCTGAATGGTTGCGCATTAGTGTTCATGGCGACGGCCTCCTTATCCGCCAATATCTAACTAGCGATACTCCGGGCGCGGCGGCGAGAAACTATCGACCACCACTGTCTCGATGGGAAAGTGCGCGCTGTGTTCCATGTTGCCCGGCACAGCCACGCTGTCACCGGCGTTGCAGCCATGCGTCTCGCCATTCATGGTTAGCTCAAGCCGACCGCTGACAACATAAGTGATCTGCTGATTAGGGTGGCTGTGCAGCGGAACAGCCACCCCCGCCTGCGCCCGCGCTTCAACGACCATCATATCGTCTGTTTCCGACAACGTGCGCCGGATCAATCCGGGAACCATCTCGACGGGTTTTGCTTCGCTCCAGCGTACCACTGCTAATTGTGACATTGCTCGGCGCTCCCTCTACAACCGTGATGTTATGGATACTTCTCGGCCAGCAAGGCCCTGATGGCCGCTTCGGTTTCGTCGTAGCGGCCTTCGCCAATATGCGTGTAGCGCAGGTTGCCTCGTTTGTCGATCAGATACAGGCTGGGCCATGCTCGCGTTCGGAAGGCTCGCCATGTAACGCCGTCATTGTCCTGAGCCACCGCATAAGGCACATTCAAATCTTTGACAGCTTGTTTCAAATTGTCGAGATCGGCTTCGAAGTCAAACCCCGGATAATGATTGCCAATCGCCACCAGCCCTTGATCTCTATATTTCTCGTGCCACTCCCTCACCGAGGGAATCACATGCTTGCAATTAATTCAGCCGAACGTCCACATGTCAATCAGCACGACCTTGCCGCGCAAGTTCGCCAATCGGAGCGGCTGATCGGTGTTGAGCCAGACGGTGTTGGTAAGCTCCGGCGCTGCTCCCAGATTGGGCAGATCGGACGTTGACACTTGCATACTGTCACCTCCATCAGTGAATACATTGGCGCACGCAGTCAGCGTTAGCGCAGCCAATCCCACTACTAGAAACTTCATGTTGTCCCCCGAAATCGACAAAAATACCCCTTCGTCTAACAGGGACGAAGGGGCTTCGCGGTGCCACCCTGATTGGCAAGATGTTGTTGAAAGCGAACATCTTGCCCACTCAAAAGCGCGTAACGCGCGCCATGCGTCAACGACTACTTCCTGTTCACCGTTGAGGCTCCCGGACGAGGTGGGCCACCTGTGCTCGCTCGGACACGCTTCCGGGGTCGCACCGTCCCCGGCTCTCTGGAGCGAAGGCTTATCACTTCCGTTCAACGCCATTCATTATAGATTGGTTGTTAGAGATTGTAACCGAGTCGAGGGGCGTATGTCAACGATCCGATTCGTTGACCGCGTTTCTGAAAGACTCAGGCTTACTCCATTTCGGGTTCGTCGTCATGGCTATTGCGCAGTTCGTCATAAATCGCTTCCAGGCCAACCTTGATGCGCCGCAGCGCCTCATCGCGCGCGGTAGGGTCGTAAGCGAAGTAGGGAAGAAATTCAGCGGCCAGCGCGCCTACTTCTGATCGAGGGCGCATTCCTCGAAGGAGGCTGGCGGCCTTGCGCCGCGCCACCCGCAGGTACTCCGAGAGTTGTTCGGTCGCTTCTACCCCGGCGATGTCGCCGCGTCCCGGCACAATCGTCCAACCGCTAAAACGGTCATGGCGCAGGGCGCGGAGGCTGTTCAGCCAGTCTTTTGACGACGCTTCGATGATCACAGGGTGCTGGTCGGTGACCACCAGATCCCCGGCAAAGATCACTTGTTGGCCGGGCAACGCAACCCACAGATTACCCAGCGTTGGGCCGGGGTGATGGCTCAAAACAAATTCGCGGTCGCCGCATTCAATCTGCATCGAGCGCGAAAAGGAGATTTGCGGCAAGACAGGTTTCAGGCTGGCGATCTCCACCAGTTCATTGTCATTGGCGCTCATGTCTTCAGCGGCCTGAGATATAAAGGCGTTTCGCAGAGCCAGCATCGCTTCAGCAGACCGAGTATGGGCTATCACTGGCGCGTCAAACCACGTATTGCCAAGAATACGATCCCGGTGATAGTCGGTGTTGATCACATACTGCACCGGCAGGGGGCTAATTTCTTGAAGTCGCGCTCTCCATGACTGAGCGTCACGCGGGTAAGGCGGGGTGTCGATGCACACCCAGCCTTCCTCAGTTAGCGCCGCGCCGACAGTGACCAGCGCGAAGTCGGTGGCGATATAAACACGATCCGCGATTTCTTTCAAGAACGATCCTGATTCACCCGACAGGAAAAACGGCGTTTTGGGCTGCGCCGTGACAAGCTCTTATCCAAAAATAGCGCGCATAGCTTCATTCAAGGCCGCTTCAACCTGAGACGCATCGGCGACGCCGCCGCCTTGCGCGAACTCAGGCCGCCCGCCGCCACGATCAGACCCCACAACTGCCAGCGCGCGCTTGAGGGCCATGCTCATATCATGTGGCAGATTGGCGCTGCGGGCGAAGAGAAACTGCGCTTTGTCGCCGGTTAGCGCTACCAGCGCAATAGTGTTGTCGTTTATGACAAGGCGGGTGGCGAGCGCCCGCGCTTCAGCTACGTCTCTGTCCGCGAGCGCCGCCCGGATCAACCGGATGTCGCCGCGCAGTTCGGCAGCGGCGATCAACGCGCTTGCTTCATGTTCAATCAAACGCGCTTGCGCGTCTTTGAGCGCGGCGCGTGTTTCTTTAATATCCGTCTTTAGCCGCGCCACTGCCTGATCAAGCTCCCCTGCGCCGACCGTCAAATCGGCGGCAAGCATGTTGGTGACAGCGTTCTTGAGCCGATAATCGCGCAGAGCGCGCCCACCACAGCGAAACTCGACGCGCGTCTCGGAGGCTTTCCGTTCTAGCTTCAGAATCTTGATCACGCCGATCTCTCCGGCGTGAGAGACGTGCGTCCCGCCGCAGGCCGTGATATCAAAATCGGCGATCTCCACAATGCGGATGCCGTCAGTCGCCAGCGAGTCAGGCATTTTGCGGGCGCGAGCGTTCATCGCAGCGAACTCATCCGGGCTAACAATCCGGGCCTTCACCGGGCGATTTTCGGCGACGATCTGGTTGGCGAGGTCTTCCACGCGATCCACTGTTTCAGGGGGCAGCGTCGCCTGATCCAGATCAATGGTCACGCTATCGACGCCCAGATGGAACGCGATAGTGTTCGCCCCGGCGATTTCGACAAAGGCGCGGGTGAGGATATGCTGCCCGGTGTGCTGTTGCATATGATCAAAGCGGCGAGGATAGTTGATCTGGCAAGCCACTTCATCTTCGGGGCCGAGTTCGCCCGCCAGCATATGCACAACCGCGTGATCGTCGCGCGAGTTCACGTCCAGCGTCTCCACCCCGCCGATGGTCCCGGTGTCGTTGGGCTGCCCGCCGCCAGTGGGGTAGAAGCAGGTTTGATCCAGCACAACCGCAGGGCGATCCTTGATGGTGGCTCGCTCGACGATGCGCGCTGTGAAACGCTGAATATAAGAATCGTTATAGTAGAGTCGCTGGGTCATAGGCCCCGATGTTACCCGAAAAGGCGGGGCGATTGCTAGAAAAGGCTCCAAAACGAGGCAAATAGCGCTGTTCGCGCGACACCTCTATTCGTCGAACAGCCGGTGGCCTTGCATGTCTATGGGAGCTTTAAGGCCCATCAGTTCCAGCAGCGTGGGCGCGACATCCATCAATTGCCGCCCCTTGACTTCGTGGCTGTGGCCCTGCGACTGGGGATCGTAGAGCATGAACAGCCCGTTACGGGCGTGGTTGGCGTCATCCGGCCCGGTGTCATTTTCGAAGGTGTAAAAACTGCCATGACCGAGGCTGCCCACCGACCGCCAGTTCAGGTCGCCCCAGTAAACAATCAGATCAGGCGCGACATTGCGGACTTTCTGATATATCTCCTGAGGTTTGTAGCATACCGACCCCAACGGCTTGCCATCCGGGTCGGGCAGCGCCTCAAACTGCGCGATCAGTTCATCGCGCAGACGCTCATAATCTTCGCGTTTGACGATGCCTCTCGGCTCGCGCCCCTCCACGTTGATATAGACACGGCCATAATATCCGCCGTCGCCCCATGCGCGGGTCTTTGACCAATCCACTTCCAGCTTGGCGAAGGGGGTCAGAATACGCTGGCCGCTTTGATCAAAAAGGTCTTCGGGCGGGTCTTCCTCAAAGTGAAGATAGCCGTTGCGCCACAACCATTCGTTGACGCACACCCCGCCTTCCATTCGCTTGCCGCCGTGATCGGACACGATCAAAACCAGCGTGTCGTCATCGATCTTGGACAGCATCTTGTCAAGCTGGACATCAATCAGCTTATAATAATCTTTGATGGCGTTTTGATATTTGTTGCCGGGTTGGTGGCGACGATGCTTCGGGTCCATATACGACCACAACCCGTGATGCATCCGATCCACGCCCATCTCGACCCACATGAAGAAGTCCCACGGCTGGTTGTCCTGCAAATAGTTGAGGGCTTCAAACCGCATCTCGGTCATGTCCCAAATTTGCTGAAGCAGCCAGTCCTTGTCCGGGGTGCGGAAATTCTTGACATCCACCTGATAACGCGGGGCAAGGCTAAGGATTTTCTCGGCCAGATCCGTGGGGTAGGTGAAGCCGCTTTCAAGCGTCGGGGTCAGAAAATCGGTGATGCACACGCCGTTGACGGGCTGCACAGGGAACGTCTGCGGGACGCCCACCAGCGCGACCTGTTTGCCTGCCTCGCCCAGATAGTCCCAGACGCGCTTTTCTTTGACGTAATTCCCGGTGGCGACGTGTTGATTGTCGTAGGTGTAATCGCTACGGTTGCGAAAGCCATAAATGCCTAATGTGCCGGGGTCTTTGCTCGACATCATCGACGCCCACGCCGGGACGGTGATCGCCGGGACGCACGACTCTAGCTCGCCATAGACGCTGTTTTGGTAGAGCCGCCGCAGCGTGGGGAGTTCGTCCTTATATTGGTCAAAGACCAGTTCGGGCGCGGCGCAATCAAGCCCAATGACCATCAGCTTGCGGTCACTGGCCTTTGGTTTGAAAAGATTGAACATAGAGGAATCGCTATCGTTTAGCCATCAGCAAACAGCGGTCAATCTTACAACCCACTCCTTGGCGGGCTTAAGGCTGACTGCTGATTGCTTCTCACTTGGCTTGGCTTTCGAGTTTCTTGCGCATGCCTTCGATCAGCACCTTGCTGACTTCCGGGCGGGTGAACTCCTCAGGCAGCATCTCGCCGCGTTCCAGCATCTCGCGCACCTGCGTCCCCGACAGCACGATATGGAACGATGCGTCATGCGGGCAAGTCTTCGCGCTGACAATGCCGCCGCACTTCTTGCAGTAAAAGGTGTGGTCAAAGAACAGCGGCGTGATGCCAATTTCGTCTTTGCCAAACTCGTCAAAGATGTAATGCGCGTCGAATGTCCCATAATACTTGCCCACGCCCGCATGGTCGCGCCCGACGATGAAATGGGTGCAGCCATAGTTCTTGCGGGCAATGGCGTGCCAGATCGCTTCGCGCGGGCCTGCATAGCGCATCGCCGCTGGGAACACGCCGAGGATCACGCGATCCGGGGGGTAGTAGTCGCGCAGGATGGTCTGATAACTTTCCACGCGCACATCAGCGGGAATGTCGTCCGATTTGGTTTCGCCGACCAGCGGATGCAGGAATAAGCCGTCCACGATTTCGAGCGCGGTTTTTTGAATATACTCATGCGCGCGGTGGATCGGGTTGCGGGTTTGGAAAGCCACAATTCGCCGCCAGCCTGATCGGGCGAACAGCCGCCGTGACTGCGACGGCGTGTGGCGGAATTCGGGAAACTCTGTCTTGGCGACGTTGGGCTGATCAAACAGCCAAATATCGCCCGCTAGTAGGATATCCCCTTGTCCATACAGCCGCTTGACGCCGGGGTGCTTGTCTTCAGTGGTCTTATAAACTAGCTCGGCTTCGATGTTCTTGTAGTAAGCGTATTTCTCGCTGACTTCCAACACGCCCAGCAGATGAACGCCGCCATCATCCGTTGGCTCGGCGAGGGCCACTGACTTGCCAATCTCGATGTCATTGGCGGCGCTTTCGTCTACCGCCAACGTCACCGGAATTGACCAGGGCAGGCCATTGGTCAGGCGCATATCGTAAACGACCTTGCGATAATCCTCCTGCCCCATGAAGCCCGTCAGCGGGCTGAGAGCGCCGCAAGCGATCAACTCAACATCCGAGATATTCATCGGTGAGAGGACAATAGTTTTGAGCGACTTCGCCATCTCGCGGGTTGAATCGGCCATATCGCCGCGCAAGTAGCGATTGATCAGTGTTCCGCCATGGGGGGCAATCGCGCCGACATATGACTGGCTGGAATCGGTGATATTCGTGTTATCCAAGGCGAATCCTTATTAACATCTGCGGCGCGTCACACAACAGACAAAAAGCGCGCATCGGCGCGCCTTGTGCGATGCGAACTGGGCAGGAGTTTACCACAAAGGTGGCAGGCCGTCTATGACAGGTTATATGGAGTTTGGGCGAAGAATGACACAAGCATGAGCGCCCGAAAGGGAGGGGCTTCGAGGCGGACTAAGGCGCAAGTCTCACCGGTTGGAGTCGCTCCAGCGGTGTCACGCTCAGGATTAGTTTCTTCCCCGCAGCCTTTTATGTGAAACCAGACTCGCAAGGCAGCCATGTGTTAGCTGATTTTGGAGAACGCTGTTTCAGCGTCCGGGTATGCGGGGAAAACCCGGTCGAGGCGCGTCAGTTCCAGAGCGACCTTCACCTGTGATCCAACCCCGACTAGGGCCATCGCCCCGTGCTGCTCGCGGACAGCCTTAAAAATAGACACCAGCGCGCTCAACCCGCTACTGTCAATAAAGGAAACCTTATTCAAATCGACAACCAAGAAGATCAGGCCTCGCTGCGCCGCCGCTTTCAAACTTGCCTTAAGATCGGGCGCCGAGTTTGCGTCAAGCCGCCCATCCAGCGTAATCAGCGCGCCCTGGCTTCCTTTCTCTTGCACAGAGTATTCCATCATCCCCCCTTCTTGTTGCCAGTCCCGCCTGTGGCAGCGTCTTGATTAGATGCCAGTGATTATAGTCCTGTTTTAGTCGGGCGCAGATTCGTTCGCTAGACTGACGAGTTGGCGGATCAGCCGTGCTTGGCTTGGCTCCCTGTCGCGGTGGACACTGCATCCAGAAGTTGTTTTTGGCTGAACGGTTTAGCCACCGCTGCTGACGCCCCCAGCGACAACGCTTTGTTGATGAGCGGCTGCTCACCGGAGGCGGACAAAACAATGACCGGTATGCGCTGCAATACGGGGTCATTCTGGCGATGCGCTAAGAATTCCAGGCCGGAGGTCTCAGGCAGAATAAGATCGCATATGATCAAATCGGGCTTCTGACTTGCCAGCCATTCAAGCGCGCCTGCCACTGAGTCGATTGCCTGAATCACATAGCCTTCTTTGGTCAAGATGGCTGATGTCAGACGGCGAATGATAGGGTCATCGTCGATGACTAGAATCAGATTGGTCATAGAGCCTCAATGATGCGCTACGACAATTATACTGATGAACTTCAAGCGCGCATTCAGGGCCAGTCTGCGTCAAGAAGGTGTTAGCGATACGTCATCAAGTCTTTGATCTCTGACGCCGAAAGTTCACGCCATTGTCCCGGCTGCAACCCTGCCAGCGTCACCGGGCCAATCGCTATCCTGACCAACCGCAGCGTGGGATGCCCCACAGCGGCAGTCATGTGCCTGATCTGGCGCTTCTTCCCTTCGTGGATCATCATTCGCAGCCACACTGTTGGCACGTTCTTGCGAAAGCGAATAGCCGCGCTGCGCGGCGGCAGGTCAGGCTCATCCGCCAGCAGCTCCACTTGCGCGGGACGGGTATGGTAGCCCTGAATGATCAGCCCGCGCCGCAGCCTTGACAGCGCGTCCTCATCGGGGACGCGCTCAACCTGCGCTAAATAAGTCTTGTCAAGATGATGCTTGGGGTTTGTGATGCGCGCAGCCAGCCGCCCATCGTCAGTCAGAAGCAGCAATCCTTCGCTATCTTTGTCGAGCCTGCCCGCTGCGTAGACGCCGGGAACGGACACAAAATCCGCCAGCGTGGACGCGCCATCCGGATCGGTGAAATGGCTCACTACGCCATAGGGCTTGAAGAAAATCAGCGTGGGCATTATTCTCCTTCAACATCAAGGTTACAATGCTGGCGCATTATCCCCGTGAAACGTGCGCGACGCCATTCCCATCAAAGCCAGATCGCTGCCAGAAAACACCCACGCCGAATGTGTTGTGAATCGTTACCAATTGATTCAGAATGACGTTATAATACTCGCTTAATGACCCGCGCGAGAGGCGCGGCAATATTTCCACAATTTGAGGAGGAAACAAAAAAGATGAAGAAAAGTTTGACTCTAGTCGCCCTTGTGGCGGCGATGTTTGGTATGGCCGCTTGCGCGCCTACGACCCCGGCAACCGAAGGCGCCTTGAGCATCGTCGCGTGGGCGGGTTACATTGAGAACGGCTCGACCGATCCGGCTTACGACTGGGTGACCGGCTTTGAAAAAGAGACCGGCTGCAAAGTCACGGTTAAGACGGCAGCCACCTCGGACGAGATGGTGACCCTGATGAATCAGGGCGGGTACGATCTGGTGACGGCTTCCGGCGACGCCAGCCTGCGCTTGATCGCTGGCGGCACGGTGCAGGAAGTGGACATCACCCGCGTTCCTAGCTACTCGACCGTCGATGAGCGCCTTCAAGAAGGCGCATGGCACTTCGTGGACGGCAAGCACTATGGCACGCCGTACCAGTGGGGCCCCAATGTTCTGATGTACAACACCGAAGTCTTCCCGGAGCCGCCCACCAGTTGGAGCGTCGTGTTTGAAGAGCAAACTCTGCCCGATGGCAAGTCGAACTCAGGCCGCGTTCAGGCGTATGACGGCCCGATCTATCTGGCTGACGCGGCGTTGTACCTGAAGTCGGCGAAGCCCGAACTGGGCATCGAAGACCCGTATGCGCTGACCCCGGATCAGTTCGCGGCAGTGGTCGATCTGGTCAAGGCTCAGAACGCGCTGATCTTCCGCTACTGGCACGATGTGGTTGTCCAGACCGAAGACTTCACTAATGAAGGCGTTGTGGCCTCCGGCTCATGGCCGTATCAGGTCAACACGCTGGTGGCGGCTGGCGCTCCGATTTCCAGCGTCGTTCCTGACGAAGGCGCGACGGGCTGGGCGGACACCACCATGCTGGCGACCGATGCGGAACACCCCAACTGCGCTTACGCGTGGATGGAGCACTCGCTTGCCCCGAAGGTTCAGGGCGATGTCGCTTCATGGTTCGGCTCGGTTCCCGCGGTTCCGGCGGCCTGCGAAGCTGGCGCGAGCTTGATTGACGAGGCGGGTTGCAAGGCCAACGGTATCGACGACTTTGACAACATCGCTTTCTGGAAGACGCCGACCAGCGATTGCTTTGGCACAGCCGCCGAAGGCGCTTGCGTTGCTTATGACGAGTGGGTTTCTGAGTACAACGCGATCATCGGCCAGTAATTTCGACCGCTGACGCCGCACAGGGGCAAGCCATTGGCTTGCCCCTTTTGATTCTGCCGATTCGATGTCTTGCGGCTGCCTTCTTGACCCTGATTTGCGTCCCCGTTACCCCTATGTTATAAGGATAAGCGTTGCGCTGACTCATGGGCCACAACCCATCGAGAATGCTTCCTCCTGAACTCATGGTCATGGTGATTGCCAGTGAACGAGCACAAAACGCTTGCCCCTGCAATTCAGTTTATGAATGTCAGCCGCCATTTCGGGGACGTGAAAGCCGTGGATCGCGTCCATCTCGACGTTCCCGATGGCGAATTCTTCACCATGCTCGGCCCTTCCGGTTCGGGCAAAACCACCTGTTTGCGGATGGTGGCCGGATTTGATCACCCTACGGCGGGGAAGATCGAGCTTTATGGGCAAGACGTGACAAATCTGCCGCCCTACGAGCGCGACGTGACGACGGTATTTCAGGATTACGCGCTGTTTCCGCATATGACCGTGTTTGACAACGTGGCTTATGGGTTAAAGATACGCAAGTTGCCAGAAAGCCAGATTCAGCAGCAGGTTGGCGATATGCTGGAATTAGTGCGCCTGCCGGGAATGAGCAAGCGCAAGCCTTCCCAGCTTTCCGGCGGTCAGCGTCAGCGTGTGGCGCTGGCGCGCGCGCTGGTCACGCATCCGCGCGTGCTGCTCCTCGATGAGCCGCTGGGCGCGCTTGATCTTAAGCTCCGCCAGCAAATGCAGATTGAGCTGAAAAACATCCAGCAGCAAGTGGGCATCACCTTTATCTATGTGACCCACGATCAAGAGGAAGCCTTGACGATGTCGGATCACATCGCCATCTTCAATCTGGGCAAGATCGAGCAGGTCGGGACGCCCGCCGAAGTGTATGAGCATCCTGCCACCGAATTTGTGGCGGGGTTTGTGGGCGTCTCTAATCTGGTCAGAAGCCCGCTGGCCGAATCGATCACCGGGTCGCCCCAAACATTCTCGATCCGCCCGGAGAAAATTCGATTGGGCGAAGTGGGCGGGTCTGCTCCCAAGAATATGCACTCCGCCACCGGGATAATTCGCGAGGTGGTGTATCTGGGGATCAACACCCGGTATATTGTCGATCTGGATGGCGGCGGCGAATTGATGGTTGTCGAACAAAACATGGAGACAACCTCAATGGATGTGGTCGAGGCGCGGGGGCGCAAAGTCAACCTGATGTGGGACAAGTCCCATGCTCGGTTTATCGGAGGGCAGGCATGACAACCCCGGCGCACGCAAAAGAGAGGGAAACTGTTCGCCCGCCAAGCTCAATTCTCCGTGACATATCAACGTTTCTTTACCGCCGCCCGTGGTTGATCATGACGCTGCTGCTGGCCCCGCCCCTGTTATGGCTGGGCGTGGTCTATCTGGGGTCGCTGGGCGCGCTCACGCTGAACAGCTTCTATATCTATAACAGTTTTAGCGGGCAGGTCACGCCCGGTTTTACCTTAAACAATTACGCCAAGCTGTTTGGCGGTTCCAACCCGACGATTGTGTTTCGCAGCGCGGGGATGGCCGCCACTGTGACGGCGATCTGCATGGCGCTGGCATTTCCGGTGGGCTACTACATGGCACGTTATGCTTCGCCGCGACTTAAACGCTTTCTCTACCTGTCCGTGCTGCTGCCGTTGTGGTCAAGCTATATTGTGCGGATCTATGCGTGGAAAACTATTCTTGCCAATGAGGGCGTGCTTAACTGGTTCCTCAATCAAGTCGGGTTGGCAGGGGCGCGAGACGCCCTGTTGACCGCCCCGGTGATCGGCGGCAACTCGCTCTCGGTGTCGATCATCGGCATGCTGCTGGTGTTTGTGTATGTCTGGCTGCCCTACATGATCCTGCCTATTCAGGCGTCGCTTGAGCGCGTTCCCCAATCGGTGCTGGATGCCTCCTCCGATCTGGGCGCGCGGCCTTTCACCACCTTCTGGAAAGTGACTCTCCCGCTGGCTATCCCCGGCGTGGTGGCGGGGTCGATCTTCACCTTTTCGCTGACGTTAGGCGACTATATCATCCCCAACACGCTGGGCTCGACGCTGTTTATTGGCAACATCGTTGAGCGCAATCTGGGGGCGAATAACAACCTGCCACTGGCAGCCGCGATGACGGTCGTGCCGATGATTGTCATGATCACGTATCTGCTGCTGGCCCGCAAGACAGGAGCATTCGATGCGCTCTGATAGCTCGCGGCGCGCGCCGCTGCTGCTGACACTCGTTGTCGCGGCGGTGATCATCTTTCTGTATTTTCCGGCGACGGTGATTGCCATCTACGCCTTCACCATCGAAGACAAGCTGGTGACTTTTCCGCCGCCTTCGCTGACCTTGAACTGGTTTCCGATCACTGCCGGGCGTTCCGATCTCTGGGAGTCGTTCTCGTATTCGCTGGCGATTGCGTCGATCTCGATGGTATTCGCCACTATTCTCGGCACGCTGGCGGCGGCAGCCGTCAACCGGCTCACCTTTCGCGGCAAGGATGCCATCGCCTTTCTGCTGATCCTGCCTATCGCCCTGCCGGGCATTGTGACCGGCATCGCGCTCAGTTCGTCGATGAACGTGCTGGGGATCGACAAAAATTTCTGGACGATTGTGGCCGGGCATGTGACCTTCTGCACGGTGACGGTCTACAACAACGTGATCGCCCGGTTCAGGCGGATGGGGAATTCGCAGATTGAGGCGTCGATGGATTTGGGCGCATCGGGGTTTGAGACTTTCAAAAACATTATCCTGCCGGGGCTGGCGACCGCCTTGCTGGCGGGCGCGCTGCTGGCCTTCGCGCTGTCGATGGATGAGATTATCGTCACCAAGCTGCTGTCAGGCAGCGAGACAACCCTGCCCGTCTGGATATACAGTCAGCTTTCTAACAGGCCGCGCAACCGTCCGATCACCAATGTGGTCGCATTGTTCGTGCTGGCGACTACCTTTATCCCGGTGATTTTGGCTTATCGCTGGTCTGAGCAGGCATCCAGCGAGGAGTAAAGCGTCGACTTTCAAGTAGAGACAGCGTCGGGCGGGATTCAATCCCGCCCCGCTTTTTCACATCCTGAACACGCCAAAATTTGTTTCTTCGACCGGGGCGTTCAGGCAGGCGCTCAGCGCTAATCCCAATACCCGCCGCGTCTCCGCCGGGTCGAGTATCCCGTCATCCCACAGCCGCGCCGTTGAATGATAAGGGTTGCCCTCTTGCTCGTATTTGTCGAGAATCGGCTGCTTGAATTCAGCCAGCTTCTTGTCCGTCATCGCCTTCTCGCCAGAGCGCGCCAACTGATCCTGTTTGATCGTCGCCAGCACGTTAGCGGCTTGCTCGCCGCCCATGACGCTGATACGGGCGTTGGGCCACATCCACAGGAAGCGCGGGTTGTAAGCCCTGCCGCACATCCCGTAGTTGCCCGCGCCAAAACTCCCGCCGATGATCACCGTCAGCTTGGGGACGCTGGCGTTAGCGACGGCGTGAACCATCTTCGCGCCGTCTTTGGCGATCCCGCCCTGTTCGTATTCTTTGCCGACCATAAACCCGGTGATGTTTTGTAGAAACAGCAGCGGTATCTGGCGCGCGCAGCACAACTCGATGAAGTGCGTCCCTTTGAGCGCGCTCTCGCTAAACAGCACGCCGTTGTTGGCAATGATCCCCACCGGATAGCCCTCAATTCGGGCAAAGCCTGTGATCAGCGTAGCGCCATAATTGGCTTTGAACTCCCGAAACTTGCTGCCATCCACCAGCCGCGCTATTGCCTCGCGGGAATCATACGCCTCGCGGAACGTGCGAGGGATGACCCCGTAAAGTTCAGCCGGGTCATAGAGAGGCTCCTCCGGCGCGGTGACGTCCAGATCGACTCGCTTGCGCGTGTTGAGCGTGGCGACAATCTCGCGGACAATCTCCAGGGCGTGATCATCATCTTCGGCGAAATGATCCGCGACGCCGGAGATGTGGGTGTGCACATACGCCCCGCCTAACTCTTCGGCGGTGACCTCCTCCCCGGTCGCCGCCTTGACCAGCGGCGGGCCGCCCAGAAAAATCGTCCCTGTGCCTTTGACGATCACCGCTTCGTCGCTCATGGCCGGGACATACGCCCCGCCCGCCGTGCAGCTTCCCATCACGGCGGCGATTTGCGGAATGCCCGCCGCGCTCATCACAGCCTGATGGTAGAAAATCCGCCCGAAGTCGTCGTGATCCGGGAACACCTCATCTTGCAGCGGCAGGAACGCCCCGCCTGAATCGACCAGATACAAGCATGGTAGCCGATTCTGCATCGCCACTTGCTGGGCGCGCAGATGCTTCTTGACCGTGATCGGGTAGTAGCTTCCCCCCTTGACGGTGGCGTCGTTGGCGACAATCAAGCACTCCCGCCCGGACACCCGCCCGATCCCGGTGACGATCCCCGCGCCGGGCGTTTCATCCTCATACAACTCCCATCCCGCCAACGCCGAGAGTTCCAGAAATGGCGAGCCAGCGTCCAGCAAGCGGTCGATACGGTCGCGGACGAACAGCTTGCCCTGCTCGCGGTGGCGCTGTTGATATTTCTCGCCGCCGCCCTGACGCGCCTGCGCCAGCCGCGCGCGTAGCTCGGCGGCCAGCGCCCGGTTATGCTCGTCATTGGCCTTGAACAGCGGATCGTTGGGGTGGATATTGGATTTAAGTGGCTGCATGGCTTTGCGTTTTCCAAAGATGCGCTTGTGATTGGATTAACAACAGTTCGCCCAGTATACCACTGTCGCCAATAGCGCTATTTGTCATCCGATTTCAGGACAATCAGCGCGCTGATGTGGTCTATACTTTAAGTAGACATTGACGCGCTAGTTCGAACAAGGGAGCCTCTATGAAAGACCTGCGAACCAAACTCCGTATAGCTGACAGCCAGCTTGAAGTTATCAACGATTTGATCCTTGATCCCAACAATCAAGCCATCACGGCCCTGTTGGACATCGTGGCAAAATATGGCACGCCCGAAGAAATCAACGCCAAGGCGCGCGAAGCCCGCAAGCTTGAAAACCTGATGAAACGTCTTAAAGACAGCGGCTCGCCTTACATCAAAGATGTCGAGTGGCTGATCAAGGAGCGTGATCGGGGCGCATTTATCTCTGTCCCGGAGTATCGCCGCAAGATATTGGGCGACAAAACCGATCAGATGAAATTCAACGAAGACTATGCCGTCACGCTGGAAATCAGCGCCGCGCAATATTTCCCTTGGCTGCGGGCCGAGGCGGAGCAGGCAATCGCCCGGCAAGAGTTGATGCCAGGGCGGTTTATCCGTGTCCGCAAGATGAAAGAACAGGAAGCCGATCAGGGCGATATTCTCGCCTTTGCCGCCGCCATGCAAGTGATGGGGGCCAGCTATGTCGAAACGCTGGACACCAAAGGCACTGATGGCTCAAATGTGCATCTGGGCGGCCCGGCGACTATCACCGGGTATTTTGGCGGCGTCGGCCAGCCCAACGACCACGCCCTGATGTGGATTGACGAGTTTCTCTACTACTACACCACCTATGGCGTCAAACAGGTCTTGAACCTCAACCCCGGCACGGTGTTCCTGGGCTACATGCTTTACAAACTGGGCATCGACAACGAGTTCAAAATCTCGGTGTTCATGGGCAACGATAATCCTTACGCGGCCCTGTGGACACTGATCGGCGCGAAACTGTTTGCCCGCGAAGATGGAACCAGCCCGCTGATCGGGTTCAACTGGAGCAATTCGGTCAACAACGAAACGCTGGAAATCACCGCCGAGTTTCGCAGGGCGTTGGGCTTTGAGGACGTAGTGCGCTTCGAGCATCACATCACCGAGACGTGGAAGAGCATTGTCCGCCAGCCGTACAATCGCCGCGCTGAATTGCTTGAACTATCCAATCATGTTAGGAATATCT
>Ga0210377_10001403_pt1 | contig 22100 bp, 18 predicted proteins | sample PLM4_65_b1redo_FD_155480 | JGI IMG/M metagenome (GOLD analysis project Ga0210377, IMG submission 155480) | Groundwater sediment microbial communities from an aquifer in East River, Colorado, USA - PLM4_65_b1 redo | ecosystem: Environmental > Terrestrial > Soil > Riparian zone | place: USA: East...
GGAATGGCGACCTTGGATCCTTAACCGCCGATGTGCGACATCTCCACCTTCGGCATGCCGATCGTCGCGGCGGACCGCAATTCCGAGTAGCGGTCGGTCCGCGCGCGCCAAACCGCCGCGATCGCGTCGCGCAACTCTTCATCCGTCGCGCCGCCGCGCAGCATCCGTCGCACATCGACGCCGCGCGACGCGAAGAGACACGTGTACAGCTCGCCTTCGGCGGAGATGCGCGCACGCGTGCAACTGCCGCAGAACGGATTGCTCACCGACGTGATGATGCCGATCTCTCCCGTACCATCCGTGTAACGCCAGCGCGACGCGACCTCGCCGAAGTAGTTCGCCGATACCGGCTCGATCGGCCAGTGCCGGCTGATCAACTCGACGATCTCGCGCCCCGGCACAACGTCCTTCATCCGCCACCCATTCGTCGTGCCGACGTCCATGTACTCGATGAACCGCACGATCCTGCCCGTCCGCCGGAAGTGGCGAGCCATGTCGACGATCGTGTGATCGTTCATCCCGCGTTTGACGACCATGTCGATCTTGATCGGCTCCAGTCCGGCGTCGGCCGCAGCGTCGATCGCATCGAGGACGCGCGCAACCGGAAAGTTCACGTCGTTCATCGCGCGGAAGACTTCGTCGTCGAGTGAATCGAGACTGATCGTGATGCGCTGCAGTCCGGCGGCGGCGAGGGAACGCGCCTTCGCCGGCGTGAGCAGCGATCCGTTTGTCGTGAGCGTGAGATCGCGCAGAGCGGGGATCGCGCTCAGCATGGCGATGAGTCGTTCCACATCGCGGCGAACGAGCGGCTCGCCGCCGGTCACGCGGATCTTCTCGACACCCAGCTCCACGAACAGACGCGCCAGACGAGCGAGCTCCTCGAATGTCAGGAGGTCCGCGCGATGCAGGAACTCGAAGTCACGGCCGAACACCTCCTTCGGCATGCAATACGTGCAGCGAAAGTTGCAGCGGTCGGTCACCGAGATCCGCAGATCGTGCAGCGGCCGGTCGAGAGTGTCCCGGACCATCATCTGTGCCGGAAACAACTACTCCGATCCGAACAAAAACTCCAGCATCATCGGCGCGCGGGACGCCCAGGAGCGCTCGCTGTGATCGCCCCTTTTCTCCTCGTGAAACCGGTAGTTCGTGTCGTTCCAGCCGTTTGCGCGCAGGCGCTTGTTGAGAGCGCGCCCGTCCGCGACCGCCTCTCGCCCCTCTTTTCCGCCGACGTCCATCCAGATCCGCGGCCTTGGTCCGCTCTCGAACCGGTCCACTTCGCCGAGGATCATGCGATTCTTCCACCAGACCGAAGGCGAGATGACCGCGGCGCGGCGGAACACATCCGGACGCCGCAATGCGAGGTAGAGCGACACGAGACCGCCGAGTGAGGAGCCGCCGATCGCCGTGTTGTTCGCATCGGGGAGCGTCCGGCATCCCGCGTCGACGAGAGGTTTGACCTCTTCGGCCAGCATGCGGCCGTAATCATCCGCGCGTCCTCCGCCGCCATTCGCTGCGTCGCGCGCCGGCGTGTATTCATCGATCCGGGCCGTGCCCATGTTGTCGACGCCGACGATGATCATGGGCTCGGCCGTTCGATTCCCGATCACCGTATCGGCCGCTTCGCCGAGGCGCCACGGATTCCCGCCGAAAGCGAGCCTCGGGTCGAAGAGGTTCTGTCCGTCCTGCATGTACAGAACCGGATAGCGGCGCCCATCGCGCTCGTCGTAACCCGGAGGCAGGTAGATCGTCAGGTTGCGCGTATTGCCGAGGATTTTCGATTCGAAGTTTTCGATGCGGTGCGTAGTGCCGCGCCGCATCGCGGTGCGCCGGTTCTCGCGCCCGATCACGCGGTCGAATGCCGACCGGAGAGTCTGGCTCATCGTTCTCATGGATTGGGTTTTCTTCAGGCGAGATGGTGATAGCCGCTGTGGTAGTAGACGAGAGGTACCCCATCGGTCGACTCGACGCGCTGCACTTCGCCGATGAAGATCGAATGGTCGCCGCCGGGTAGCTGGGCCTGCAAGGTGCACTCGATCGCCGCCAGCGCGGTGGCCAGCAGCGGCATGCCGAGCTCCCCGCGGCGGGTCTCCACACCGGCGAATTTGTCGTCGACGCGCGACGCGAAGCGGTTCGAGATGTCGGCCTGCTGCTGATCGAGAATGTTCACCGCGAACCGTCCGGAGGCCGCGATCGCGTCGTGCGTTTTCACGCCTCGCTCGATGCAGACCAGCACGAGCGGCGGATGCAGAGACAGCGACGCGAACGATGCCACGGTCATTCCGAACTTCTTCCCCTCATGTTCCGTCGTTACGACGGTGACTCCGCTGGCGAAATGCGACATGGCCAGCTTGAATTGCGCGTCATCGACGGGCATGTAACCTCCTCGCGCGTACAACGGACGCGGAGTTTAACGGACAGAGCAGGGTTCCTGCCTCCTTCTAACTTTTTTCCGCCTCTAACGTACAGAACGGCGGAGGAGCCTCACTATGCGCATCTCTCGCCTTCTGGCCTCGACGTTCGCCGCATTGCTCGTCGCCGGCGTGGCCCAGGCCGCAATCCAGGACAACGTCCTCCGCACGTTCAACGTCGCAGAAGGCGGAACGCTCACGCTCGAGGCCGACCTCGGCGACGTCACGATCACCAGCGGCGGCACCGGCGTGGAGATCGATATCGCCCGCCAGGCCAAGGCACGCTCGAAGAGCGATGCCGACGAGATTTTCGCCGATCATGAGCTGACTTTCGATCAGCAGGGCAACGACGTGCACGTTCGCTCGAAATTCAAGGGTCGCGAGACGAACTGGTTCCGGTGGACGACACCTCTTCAGCTCCGCTACACGATTCGAGTACCGGCGCGTTACAACCTCAACGTGGCGACCTCAGGCGGCGATCTCGAAGTCGGTGACATTGCGGGGACCGTGGACTGCCGCACATCGGGCGGGGACGTGAAGCTCGGCCGCGTCAACGGCTCGGTGAACGCCCGGACGTCCGGCGGAGACCTCACACTGCGGTCGTCGACGGGTCCGGCGAAACTCAGCACGTCCGGCGGCTCCATCGACATCGATGACGCCGGTGCAACGGTCGATGCAAAGACTTCCGGCGGATCGATCGACATTCGCCGCACCGGAGGGAGCGTCGTGGCACGCACTTCCGGCGGAGGCATCCGCATCGGCGCGGCAGGCGGCGCGATCGACGCGGTCACGTCAGGCGGATCGATCGACGCGGCGTTCGGACAGCAGCCGCAAACCGAATCGCGTCTCAGCACATCAGGCGGCGGCGTCACGGTGTCGATCGGACCGGCGGTGGCGGTCGATCTCGATGCTCATACGAGCGGCGGCGGCATCAATTCGGACATGCCCGTGACCGTCCTCGGGACACAGGATGAATCGACGCTCGTCGGCAAGATCAACGGCGGCGGACCGAAGCTCGTCGTGCGCACGTCGGGCGGCGGGATTCGCGTGAAGAAGATGTAGGGGAATTCTGTGTGGCACTTCAGTCCCCCGCCGCGATGATCGCCTTCGCCGCCGCCCGCGCACTCATCAACGACGCGTCCGAAAGGATCCCCTCCTCGCCCACCCAATCGCCGGCGAGATAGAGACCGCGAATCGCGGTCGTCGCGCTCGGCCGCTGCATCGACGGTTTGACGAGCGCGTTGGTCACCGTCATGGACGGCAGATACCGGCGATGAACGAGGACGTCGCGCCAGCCCGGCTGAATGTCATCGAGCATCGCTTCGAGCTCGCGCTCGGTATCGCTCATCGCGCCGCGCGGTGCGTCATCCGCTGCATCGATGTCGACCTCGCGAGTCTGAGAGCGCTGTCTTCGGTACTTCGCCACGTGGATCAGCGCTCCACCTTTCGGAGTGAGCTGTGCGGCGGCAGAGTGCACGGAAAGATACAGAGGGCGATCGATCCCCAGAGCGAAGGTGGCGCGGAGAACCGGCAGTCGCGACAACGCCACGTCGAGACAGGCCAGCGTCACGGGCTCGAACGCGTCAGCGACCTTTTCTCCTGTCAGCTCCTCCGCCGTCAACGGATCCACCGCCAGCACGACCGTATCGGCAGGAAGTCGCGTTCCGGCGTCGCCCTCCACGCCCGCATCGGGCAACGCAAGCGACACGGTGTCCAGCCGGTCGTCGAGCTCGAGTCCGCCCAGTTCGATCGCCTGGACGGCACCATCATGCACGACGCGCACGACGCGCGAGCTCGTGACGAAGTTCACCCCCGCCCCAACGCAGTGGCTGTGGAGCGAATCGACGAGCTTCTGCCATCCCTCGTCGACGTAGATGACCCCCTTCATCGCCAGCCGCAACTGGCGCAGCGCGACCGCGGCGCTCTGCCGATCGGGCGCATCGGAGTAAGTGGCCAGCCGCATCAGCGATTCGACGATGATCCGCAGCCGTTCATCGCGGACGTTCGCATCCAGCCACTCGCGCGCCGAGAGGCCATGATACGCATCGGCCTTGATCATCCTGCGGATGCGAAAAAACAGCGAGAGCGCCTCGAGTTGGGCGTTCGGCGAGAGAAACGTCGTCGTCAGGATCGACCAGATGCCGGTAGGAAGCTTGTACCGCTGATCGCCGAACAACGCGATGGATCCGCCGCGCTTCGGCTGACGGCCGACAGCCGGGACGCCGAGCTCACGATAGACGCGCGCTGCACCGCCCGCGCGATAGAAGCCGTGAGGACCGAGGTTGAAGCGAAAGCCGTGGCGAAGATGCGTCACGGCCCGACCGCCCAGAGTGCGGCGCTTCTCGAAGAGCGTGACGGTCTTTCCGGCGCGGGCGAGATAGAGCGCTGCCGCGAGACCGGCCAGACCACCGCCAACGACAATTGCGTTCCTGGACACGAACGCGCGGCATGGTAGCGCATTGCGCCTTGCTATCGCGTTAGCAATATCTTCTTTTTTGGTAGAATCCCACCGATTTTTCCTGCGCGGTCAGCGTCTCCAATTCGGAAGGTGGGCGTTCAATGAGAAGACTGGTCCTGGGACTTGCTGTGTTGACGTTTGCGACGATCGGTTTTGCTGCTGATCGCACGACGCCCGAAATCAATCCGCCATCGAACGGCGAAGAGTGGCTGAAGCTGAGCAGTACCGAGAAGCTCTTCTGGGCCATCGGCTATGCACAGGGTTACCAGGACGCGCTCGGGAAGATCGACATCGCGTCCGGCCCGGGAACGACGTGCGCAGGTCTCGCCGCGCGCACGGAGCGCCAGACATCCAGCGCGGGGAAGATCACCGGCTTCGAGCTCATTTCCGGGCTCGAGAAGTTCTACTCGGATCCTGCCAACGTGAACATTCAGGTCGGCAGCGCCATCCGCATTTACCTCCTGCAGGCCAGCAGCAAAGACCCGGCGACGATCCAGGAGCTGATCGAGACGGCGCGCGTGCTCGGCGCGCAGTCACGCCGGGCGCCGAAGTAACCGCCGCTGCCCAATCAGCGTTACACTCGAGGCATCCCCGAGGTGCTTCGTGTCGATTCGTCTAGTGTCCTGTCACGCCGGAATTGATAGCAGATGGCGCCGGGATCGGCCACGTGGGCGAGGCGGGCCGACGCAGGCATAGCGGTGACTATGCTGAGGAGGCTCAACGAAGCCCACGGCGCCGAGACCAAGCCATGTGCTGTCAATTCCGGCGTTTCAGAACACTAGCCACCGCGCTGTTGTGCGCCGCGGCGTGCGTCACGGCCGCCGCTCAGACGGTCGATTCGCTCATCGACACTGCCCGCCGGAACGACTACGTCGCCTTCGAAAGGCTCTTCTCGCGTGAGCCCTCGCCTTCCAGAGCGGCCCGCGACCTCCACGATGTCTGGACCCACTCGGTGACCGATCCCGCCGGCGCGTTCTTCGGCGGCGACATGTACAACGAGCTCGTGACCGCCCATCCTCGGTTCGCCGCGTACATTCACGAATTCGCGGTCGACGACCGCAACGGTGATCGCTTCTATCCGACTGCGGAGACGAAACGGTTCCTCATCGAAGAGATGACGCGTGAATCTCCGGTTCTCTCGCCGGCGCAGTTCGCAGTGGAGCGCCCGGCGTCTCCGCCGGGCGTCGACCGTCAGGACGCAGTTCGCTCCGCTCAGGACGACGCTCTCGTCACCGACATGGCCAAACTCGGCGAGTTTCCTGCGCCACCGCGTCGCATCGCGCCCGTGGTCGCGGCACAGATCATGGATCCGACGGAAAACGGCCGCGGCATTTTCTTCATCATCATCGCGTTGATCGCGGCTGGTGTCGCCATCATGACGCTCCGGACTCCCGACGAGCGGACGCCCTGACGAAACCCGCGTAACCCGCCCTCGTACACTCCACCGTGGCACGCATCGCCGACTGGCTCGACCTCGGGCGCAACACGATCACGTCGCTCAAATCAGCGGATGTGGCCGGGCTCTATTCGCGCGAGTGGCCGGAAACGCGAAAAGTCCTGATCGCCGATCATCGTGGATCCATCGAAGATGATCCGAGGCGCGTCCGAAGGTTCTTCAAAACGTCGAGCGCCGTCCTGTACGGTCTCGCCAAACGGCTGGCGCCTCATCGCCGCGTGCTGTTCGTGCTGGCGTGGGTCTCCTTCTTCGCCTGCCTGTTCTCTCTGTTCACCCGCATGGACGATCCGCCTGTCGTCACGTTCGCCGAGGTGGCAGCGACGTTCGTGGTGATGACGCTGCTACTCGCGATGGAGCTGATCGACAAACTGAAATTCCGCGACGAGCTCGAGCTCGCGCGCGATCTGCAGGCGAATCTGATTCCGGCACACCCTGCACAGACCGAGCACTTCGAGATCGCGGCGTTCAACCACATCGCGAACACCGTTGGCGGCGACATCTACGACTTCGTTCCGCTCAGCGACGGTCGCGTCGGTGTGCTCTTCGGCGATGCCTCGGGCCACGGCATGGCCGCCGGGCTGGTGATGGCAGTTGCCCACGCGGCATTCAGGACGCAGCTCGACATCGATCCCGCGCCGGTATCGATCATCGCCAGTCTGAATCGCATTCTCTGCCGTACGGGCGGAACGCGGTCGTTCTTCTCGTGCACCTACCTCCTTCTTTCTCCGAACGGAGATTTCGTCACGGTGCTGGCCGGTCATCCACCGATCCTGAAGATCGATCGGACCGGCAAGGTGGTCGGCCGCGTGGGAGAGGGCTCGTATCCGCTCGGCATCAAGCCTTCGACGAAGTGGAACGAGATTCACGGCTGCCTCGGAGACGGGGAGCGGCTGCTTCTTCACTCCGACGGCTTGACGGAAGCGCGCAACGACAACGATTGTGAGTTCGGCGATGCCTACATCGACTCGATCGTCGGCTGGCATCCGAACGAGCCGGCCGCGCGACTCATCGAGACGATCATCGGCGAGTGGACGTTGTTCACCGGCGGACGTCCGGCGGAGGACGACGTCTCGATCGCGGTGATCGAGAAGCGGTGTCGTGAAGACGCAGGCCGGGCTTTAGCCCGGCAGCCGGGCTGAAGCCCGGCCTACCAGCCCGTCGAACACCTGCAGCGCCAGGTCGACCCGCCCCAGCGGCGCCGACACCTGCACGCCCGCCACGTACTCGCGCACGCGTTCGAGCGTTTCGCGCGCGATCGTCACACCTTCGCGAAGGCCGTAGTCTTTCCCCTTCTCACTCGCCACGCGCATCCGTTCCATCACGTCGTCGGGCACTGAGACGCCCGGCACCTCGTTGTTCATGAACTGCGCATTGCGGTACGACAGCAGCGGCCAGATGCCGGCCACGACCGGCAGCTTCATGTGCTCGATGCGTTTGAGGAAGGTCTCGAGCTGAACGACGTCGAACACGGGCTGCGTGATCGCGTACTCCGCGCCGGCCTTCACCTTCCAGTCGAGGCGGCGCAGCTCGTAGTCGAGATCGAGATGGCCCGGGTTGACTCCAACGCCGATCGTGAAACACGTCGGCTCGCCGAACGGATTGCTGCCGAGATCGAGCCCGTGATTCATGAGGCTGGCCATGTTCGTCAGACCGATCGAGTCGATGTCGAACACCGCCGTCGCCTCCGGATAGGGGCCCATCTTCGGCGGGTCTCCGGTGATGAGCAGCAGATTGTGCAGACCGAGGGCGGCGCACCCGAGGAGATCCGAGTGCATGCCGAGGAGGTTGCGATCGCGACAGCAGTAGTGCAGGACGGCCTCGATGCCGACGCGCTGCTGCAGGAGCACGGCGACGGCGATCGCGCCCATGCGGTTCTGCGCGCGCGGTCCGTCGGGCACGTTGACCGCGTCGACGCCCGCCGCTTTGATCGACCGCACCTGCTCGATCATCGCCTCGGGGTTCGGCCCCTTCGGTGGCGTGATCTCGATCGTCGTCACGAACTCGCCCGCCGCGATCTTGCGTCCCCAGTTCGAGCGCTCCGCGAGCGGCCGCGGCTCCTGACCCTGAGGGCGCTCGCTCGTCGCGTCGCGTTCCACAATCACGAACGTGCGCCGCGGCGACAACGGCCGCACGGCATCCGCCATCATCTTGATGTGCTGCGGCGTCGTCCCGCAGCATCCGCCGAGGAACTTCACGCCTTTGTGAATGAGGCGTTTGGCGTACTTCGACATGTAATCGGGTGACGCCATGTACATCTGCCGCCCGTTCACGTCCCGCGGTAGTCCGGCGTTCGGCTGACAGGAGAGCTTCTTTCCCGTTGCCAGCGTCATCTCCTCGACGGCGTCCAGCATGACATCCGGCCCGACCGAACAATTGAGACCGATGACGTCCGCCCCCGCGGCGTCGAGACGCTGGGCGATCGTGCGCGGCGTATCGCCGAACACGGTGCGGCCGTCGTTGCCGATCGTCATCTGCGCGATAATCGGCATCGAGCAGACATCGCGGATCGCCAGGATCGCCTGCTCGATCTCCGAGATGTTGGACACGGTCTCGACGACGAACAGATCGACTCCACCGTCGCGCAGCGCTTCCGCCTGTTCGCGGAAATACTGGCGCGCTTCATCGAGACCCGTCGGGCCGTACGGCTCGATCCGGATGCCCAGCGGCCCGATGGCACCCGCGACGTAGACAGAGTCGCCCGCCGCACGGCGCGCCAGCTCCGCGGCCCGGACATTGATGTCGCGAAGCTCGTCTTCGATCCCGAAGCTCCGGAGCTTGATGCGGTTCGCGCCATACGTGTTCGTCTCGAGAATCTCTGCGCCGGCGCGCACGTACTCCTTGTGCACCTCGAACACGATCTCCGGATTCCGGAGATTCAGCTCGTCGTAGCACTTGTTGATGAACACACCCTTCGAATAGAGCATCGTTCCCATCGCGCCGTCGAAGAGGTAGACGTGCTCGTCTGCGATTGCCTGAATGAAGTCCTGCATAAAAAACGAAGCCCCACGCCGGAAGGACGTGGGGCCAAAGCGAAATGCTCGTTTTGCCGGCTATTTAGCTTTTTTTAAGCTGGTTGCAAGCGGCCCCAAATCAATCCAGCAGAAGCAATGTAGGCCTGAGGGATCAGGCTGTCAAATCGTTGACCGTTGACCGTTGACCGTTCGCGAGGCGGTGCGCCCCAGGCGCGACGATGCCGGCCCTGCGAAATCCCGCCCTGCCAACGGTCAACGGACAACGGTCAACGCCGTCCAAACATCCGCCGCAGCTTGTCCATCACCCCCTCCACCTCCTGTCGTTCGCGATCGACCTCGTCGGCCCATCGCCGGAACTGGTCGAAGGTGATGGCGGCCGGCTCGTCGAAGCTCTCGCGTTCGAAGAACACGCGCCGCACGATGCCGCCGAGGAATCCGCGAGGACAGTGCCTCGTAGGCGCTGTTCCGTCCAGAAAGACCTCGCGCCACGGACCGGGGCATCCCTCGTCCCACAGCATGCCCGTCTCGGGATCGATCTGCAGGAACGACACGCCGGGCGGCGGTGCCGGATCCGACGTCGCGTGCGGGATCGCGCTCATGTAGGAACCCCACAGCGGGATCGCGGCTTCTGCCGACGAGAGGCGCAGCGGCGCGCCGTGATCGAACCCGACCCACACCGTGGTGACCATGTCGGGCGTATAGCCGACGAACCAGGCGTCGCGGTAGTCGTTGGTCGTCCCTGTTTTTCCAGCGACATAACCGAGGCCGTAACGCTTCAACCGCGCCGCGGTGCCTCTCTGCACGACGCCGCGGAGAAGCGAATGCATGACGTAGGAAGCGTCGGAGGGCGCGACGCGTTTCGACTTCGGCTGGTAGGAGAACAGCACCTTCCCGGAGTGATCGCGCACCTCGCGGAGGAGAAACGGCTCCGCGCGCATCCCGAGAGTCGGAAACGCGGTGTACGCGGCCGTCAGCTCGCGCACGCTCACCTCGGTTACGCCAAGCGGCAGGGCCGGAATCCGGGCGAACTCCTCTTCGAAGCCGAATTTTTCGGCCGTGCTGATGACGCGACTCAGCCCGATCTGCTGCGTCAAACGGATCGTGGGGACGTTGAGCGACTTCTCGAACGCTTCGCGCAGCGTCACGCGGCCGCGAAAGCGCTCATCGTAGTTATGGGGTTCCCACGCCTCACCGTTGCTCACGTTGACGGTGACCGGGGCATCGAGCAGCAGCGTCGCAGGCGTAGCGCGCTTCGAGGCAATGGCGGCGAGATACGCGAATGTTTTGAACGCTGATCCGGGCTGCCGGCGCATCGCGGTCGTGCGGTCGAACGCGGATTGGTCGTAATCGGAGCCGCCGACGAGCGCGCGAATGCCGCCGGTGCGGGGATCCACCGAGAGCAGTGCGACCTGCAGCGGCTCGGTGCGCGCCTGCGCGCGGATCCAGGCGTACCGCGCTTCGAGTTGTGAAGGTGCATGCCTGGCGGCGCGCTCCGCGGCCGCCTGCGCGCGCGGATCCATTTCGCAGACGATCGTGATTCCCCCCTCGATGACCGTTCGCAATCCGATCTGCTTCACGATCTCGGATCGAAGCGCGCGCAGGTAGTAGGGATACGGCGTGTCGGGGATCGCCCCGCCGACGAACGCCACGTCACGGCTCGCGGCCTCGCGATACTGAGCGTCGTCGATCCAGCGGTGCTCGCGCATGATCGCGAGGATGGCGTCGCGGCGCGCCCTGACGATGTCGGGCCGCTTCTGCGGCGTGTCGCGGTTCGGCGCGCGGACGATGCTGGCGAGCTGCGCGGCTTCCTCGATCCTCAGGCTGCTCGGCACGCGGCCAAAATAGAGCCGCGCCGCCTCGTCCACGCCGAGAACCGGCTTCCCGCCGCTGTGCCCGAGATAGACGTCATTGAGGTAGATCTCGAGGATCTCGTCTTTCGAGAGCCTCGCGTCGAGGATCACCGCCAGCATCATCTCGGTGATCTTTCGCCGCCACGTCCGCTCCTGCGACAGGAAGCGCGATTTGATGATCTGCTGATCGATGGTCGATCCGCCCTGAGCGATGCCTCCGGCTCGCACGTTGGTCACGAATGCACGCGCCATCCCGATCGGATCGACGCCGACGTGGTGCCGGAACCGGACGTCTTCCGCGGCCACGAAGGCGTCGGAAACGTATCTGGGAAGCGACTGCAGAGTGAGCGGCGGCGTCACGCGCCAGCCCACGCCGTACAGCCGCGTAATCTCCCGACGCTGCGCGCCCGCCGCCGATACGATGATCGTCGGCTGGCGCCAGTTGTGACTCACCAGCTCACGCGAGATGCGGCGATTCAGAAGGAGCAGGTAGACGCTGAATGCTTCGCAAAGGACGAACAGAGCGATAGCGATGACGAGCGTCCATCGCGGCAGTTGAAACGGGCGTGACAATCGCGACATGTTCGTCTAAATTGTTTTTCGTGCAACCGAGTTGCCATGGCAACGCAATTCCCCAGCGACTTTCTCAGATACGGCGTCCCGGTCCAAACGAGTAAGAAGGAGAAACCAGATGGCTGCCTCCAGGAAGCGTTCGTCTCGGAAGTCCTCTAAATCCTCGAAGAAGTCTTCGAAGAAACGTTCGTCGGGTAAGCGGTCGTCGAAGAAACGTTCCGCGAAGCGCTCGTCGAGCAGGAAGGCCTCGAAGAAGCGCTCTTCGAGCAAGAAGGCCTCGAAGAGGCGCGCGGGGAGCAAGAAGAGCTCCTCGAAGGCCCGCACCTCTTCGCGCCGTTCCACCACGGCAAGCAAGGCCAGGAAAGCTCCTGCCCCCAGCCGCAAGGCGAAGCCGCGTCCCGCTGCCGGCGCCGCCACCGGAGCCGCTGCTGCTGCCACAGCCGGAGCCGCTGCACCCCGGCGTGCCGCTCCCGCACCGCGCAGCGTCATCAGCCGCGTGGTCGAGCAGGTGAAGGAGAGGCCCGGCAACCTCGGGGAGCCTGCCACGTCGATCATGCCCGGGCGTAGCGAAGACGACATGATGACGGGCGGCGGCGGTGGAAACACCGGCGGCGACGACAACGAAGAATTCTGATCGCGCCAGCTCGCGCTCCGGGAGCGGCGGCCTCAGGCCGCCGTTCCTGTCTTCGCTGCATCAGCCGGCCGTCTCGAACACCAGGCGGATGCGTTTCGAGAAGTACTTCTGAGGCAGTCCGCCCTTCCACGAGCGCAGCGACTTCGCTTTGCGGAAGGACTCCAGCGCCGCGTTGCGATACGCCTCGTCTGCTTCAAACGCGTATTGCGAGTACTGCGACGCGCCGAGGAACGCGTAGATCCAGGCGTTGTTCGGCATGTCGCGACTGAGCTTTTCGAACGCCGTGGATGCCTCATCGAAATCGCCGTTGAAGTAGCTCTCCAGAGCACGCCTCACACGGCGCTGCGCATCACCAATGACGACGTCTGTGGCCGTCTTTGATTTGGGCGGCGGCAGAGGAGGCGAAGTGACCGTGACCGGCGGAGGAACGGGCACGGGCACAGGGACCGGTACGGGCGCCACGACCGCGTCGGTCAGCGCGACGACGCCCTCGGCCTCGTTGATGACGCGATTGAAATCCTCATTCGTCTGGGCGGCCGCGCTCCGCGCGTTCAAGCCGGCGAACGCTTTCGCGGCGGTCTCGAGCGCCGGCGAACCTGCGTTGCGCCCGCGCGCTTCGTTGAGCTTCTGCCGCGCTTCATTCACGGCGCTCGTCGCCCGGCGGCGGAGCGCAGGGTCGAACGATGGCGGCGCGGGCGTCGGCGGCAGCGGAGGCGGAGGCTGCGGCGTGGGACCCTCGAGCTTCGACTTCGCGCGCTGCACCAGCGCTTCCACGGAGCCTTGATCGATCTCTCCGGGTCCGGAAGTCTTCTCCAGATCATCGAGCGCGGCCTGGTACTTCCCGCTGTTCAGATACGCGACGCCGCGGTAGTAGTACGGGTGATAGTTGATGAAGATGGCGCCGTACGTCCTGGCCTTGTCGTTCTCGCGGGAATTCGCGTTGATCGCGGCGGTCATCCTGGCGATGGCGGTGTTCCAGTCGCCGTTGCGAATCGCTTTGATGCCGGAGTCGTAATCGTCATACCACGACGCCATCGCACTCGTTGCGACGAGCAGGACGACGACACCCAACACTGATCTCCGAGTCATTGCTGGTTCATTTCCTTTTCGAGCTGATCGTAATCGACGTCCCCCATCGGCACCGTCTTGCGCGTTGGCTTTCCGGCTTCGATGTTGACATCGACGGTGGCCTGCTTCCCGTTCGGCCCGTTCACCGTCACGAGATACTTGCCCGGTTCGAGCTCGATGCGCGTCGGCGTGGAGCGCTTTTCTTCGCTGAGATCGATGGTCTGATTGCTCCCCGTGTTGACGATCTTCTCGAGATCGCCCCACGGCGAGGCGGAGAGAAGCAGAACACCGCGGCCGGCAGGCGGCGGATTGGTGTTCGTGGTCTGGGTTGCGACCGTGTTCGTCAGCTGCGTTTTTGTATTGTCGACTTTCGGCCCGAACGCGAAGTACCCGCCGACACCGAGCAGAATCACGAGGGCCGCGGCGATCGCGCCGATCAGCCCGACATTTTTCTTTTTCTCCGGAGCGCGCGCCGCGACTTGCCGCTCCATGACGGTCGGCTGGGCGGTGGCCGGACCGAACTTGCGCTCGGCCACGGTCGGCGCTGCGCCGCCGATGCTTTCCATCACGGTCGCTTCATTCGCCGCCGCGCTGCGACCGGCGACGGGGCCCGGCCCCGCCGCGGTGCCTGCCGCCGTGCGCCCGCTCGCCGTCCCGCGCTCGATCACGGTCGCCTGATCGCGGGTCCCCGTGGCCGGCGCTGTTCGCGAGCCGGTCGCGCCCGTCTGCGTGGTCTGTTTGCCGAACGGAGTGATCGTCCCGCGCCCGGAGAAGTCGGCGAGGGTCTTCTCGCTCGACAGCGTCACCATCTTTTCGCCGACGCCGTACTTTGCATCAGGAGGAATCGAATTACGGATCTCGTCGAGCGCGGTCGCGAAAGCCGCCGCGCTGGCGAATCGGGCATTGCGATCCTTCTCCAGCGAGCGGAAGATGATCGCCTCCAGCGGCGGCGGCACGACCGTCCCCGGGCTGATGACGGAGATCGCGGCCGGCTTCTCCGTCACATGCTTGAGGATGTACCCGTGCGGGTTCGTGGCCTGGAACGGCGCGCGTCCGGCGATCATCTCGTACATGACGATGCCGAAAGAATAGAGATCGCTGCGCGCGTCGATGTGCTCCCCTTCCTTGAGGAACCCCGCCTGCTCGGGCGACGCGTACTTCAGCTTGCCGAGGAACATGCCGGTCTGCGTGAGACCCTGGCCGCCTTCGCCTTCGGTCAACTGCTTCGCGATACCGAAGTCGATGACCTTGACCAGCAATTTCCCGCCTCGCTCCTGCGACAGCATGATGTTCTCGGGCGAGACATCGCGATGGATCAGACCCATCGAGTGCAGATGGTCGAGACCCGTCAGCGCCTGGATCGCAATCTCGATCGCCAGGCGAGACGGCATCGCGCCGTTCTCCGCCATCCACTTCTGAATGTTCACGCCGTCGATGAACTCCCAAACCATGTAGTAGGAGCCGTCATCGAGCTGCGCGAAGTCGTACAGCATCGCCAGATTGCGATGCTTGATCATCGTGGAGGTGCGCGCCTCCTGGAGAAACCGCTGCAGGCCCTGATCGTCGGACGCGACGTTGGGGCGCATGATCTTGATGACGCGGAGCTCGTTGAGGTGGATATGGCGAACCTTGAAAATCTCGCCCATGCCGCCCGCACCGAGGCGGTCGACGATCTGGTATTTGCCGTCGATGAGACGCGCTGCGTACGTTCGCTGGAACGACGTCACCCGTTCACCGCACGAGGGGCATTGATCGGCCTCTGAGGCGAGCGGCTGTTTGCAGCGGAGACAGGTGATTTCGGCCATTGGCTAACTCCTGGACATGATCAGTGATCGCGAAGAACGTAACTGCAGGCGGGGTCCGCTCCGAATCGAACGATGTCTCCCGCCTTCAGCTTTACCCGTTCGACACGCGTGTTGTTGACGTAGGTACCGTTTGCCGACTTCAGATCTTCCAGGACGTACGAGCTGCCGCTCAACGTGATGCGCGCGTGGCGGCGCGACACCGCCGGATGCGACAGCACGACCTGACAGGTGCGGTCGCGTCCGACCATGACCGTCTCGCCCTGGATGGGATGCTTCTCGCTGGTCTCGTTCTTCAGATTGACGAGCGCCCACTGCTGCGGCTGCGCCGTTGCGCCGATCGGGGTGTCGCCGGCGGCCGCGACGGCCTGCCTCTGCGTCGTCGATACCGTCAGAGGCTGCCGCGCCCCGTACTCCTCGAGCGCTTCGAAGAACTCGCGCGCCGATTCGTACCGCTGATCCTGACGCGGATTCATCGCCTTCAACACGATCGCTTCGAGCGCGGACGGAATCTCGGGGCGGAGGACGCGGGGCATCTGCTTTTCGCCGCGATAGATCGCGTCGATCAGCTTCGGCAGCGACCGGCTGTTGAACGGAAGCTGACCGGTGAGCATCTCGTAGAGCACCACGCCCGACGAATAGACATCGGCTTTCGCGCCGGCGTCTTTCGGCTCCCGGATCTGCTCCGGCGACATGTAGTGCGGCGTGCCGAGGAGAAATCCCGATTTGGTGAGAACGGTGCCGGTGCCGCCGGTTCCGCCTTCTTTGATCTTGGCGATGCCGAAGTCGGTGACCTTGACGCTGCCGGCCTTCTCGCGAATCAGATTCGCCGGCTTGATGTCGCGGTGAATGATCCCCTTGCCGTGCGCGTACACCAGAGCTTCGAGCAGGCACTGCGCGACGCCGACCGCGTCCGGCAGCGGCAACGCACCTTTGTCGGAGATCAGCACGTCGACGGGAGTCCCCTCGACGAACTCCATGACCAGCACGGCGTTCGTCTCGCTGTTGATGAACTCGTAGAACCGCGTGATGTAGCGGTGGCGGAGCTTCGAGAGGATCTGGGCTTCCTTCACGAATCGCTTGCGCGCGGTGATCTCGCCCGCGAGCTCCTCCGACATGACCTTCAGAACGACCTCGAAGTTGACGGGGAGAACGTCGGTGGCCGCGGTCGTGCGACCGACGTAGACGTGACTCATGCCGCCTTCGCCGATCTCGCGGTCGATCCGATAGCTGCCGATGACCGTGCCGATCATTGCAGGGCGCCCTCGTCGTCCCAGTAGAAGCCTTCGTGGCACAAAGGTATGAAGAGAAATCGCTGAGCACCGATGCGCACGATGTCCTCCGGTGCGAGGTCGCGCCGCGGCTCGATCTCCACATCATTCACGTACGTGCCGTTCGTCGAGTTGTGATCCATGAGGATGAATCGCCGCTCCTCCGGTCTGAATACGAGATCCGCATGGTGCGAGGATGCCTGGTCGTCCTCGATGATGATGTCCGAGCGGTGGTCACGGCCGAGAACGTTCCGGCCGATGCGCACCGGATACGCCTCACCGCGAGTGGCACCGTCGAGCCCGACAAGCCACCCGACGACGTACCGCTTCGGCTGCGCCGTCGGCGAGCCGACCTTCTGCACGGCGACAGTGCGCTCCATCGGAGGTGCCTGCACGGTGGGTGGGTCGTGCCGCGGTACCGTGGGCGGCGGCGGGACCACGGGGCGCCGGTCTGGCGGAGGCACGGGCGCCGCGGCCGGGGCGGGGGCGGGGGCGGGGGCCGGGGCCGGGCGCAGCGCCTCCTGCTGGAACCGCGACGGCCGGACGATCGGAATCTCCGCCTCGCTCTTATCCGCAGGGCAATACGGGCAGAGATCCCACGACTCGTCGATGAAGTGTCCGTTCTCGCACCGTTTGTCAGCCACGATCGTCCTCACGCATGGAACGCCACGGCCACGGCGTTCCGCCCCCCGAAGTAGATGATGTCCCCATCTCTGAGGAACCGTTTGTCGATCTTCTGATCGTTGACGTACGTACCGTTGGACGAATTCCGATCGATCAGCAGCACCTTCCCGTCGATCGAGACAACCTCGGCGTGGAGACGCGACACCTTCGGATTCTCCAATACGATCTCACAAATCGAAGATTCTCGACCGATGCGGATGCCCGAACCGCCGAGGCCGAGCTTCTGACCGGCGCGCTCTCCGTTGAGGATTGTGAATTTTCCGAGGATGCGGCTGGCTGAGGGCTCGACGTGATCGCGGCCGTTGGGCGAGACCATGACCTCGACGGTCGAGGCCTTCGCGACATCCGGGAAGCGATTGCGACGGCGCCCGGCGATGAGAACGATGCAGCCCGACAGCGCGAGCGCTACTGCCGAGATGCCGATGCTCGTCGCGATCGGATGAAGCCGCCAGAACGGCAGATCCTTCAACGCGCGCTCGGTGTCGTGACGGAATCGAACCAGATCCGGTGAGTTCGGGAAGAGCTTCGACGCGACCGCGAGATTCTGGTTCGCGTCGTCCCACTTGCCGTCGTACGCCTCGTCGAGCGCGGCGCTGTAGTAGCGGTTGAATTCGCCCTGCACGTTGAAGGGAATCTTCGATTCGGCGAGGAGGTCCTTTGCCAGATTCACCGGAACGAGGAACTTGATCTGCTCCGCATCGGTGTGACCCCACGTCGAGATGCCGACGACCTCGCCGTCGCGATTGACGGCCGGGCCGCCGGAGTTGCCGCGATAGATCGCCACGTTCGACTGAAACACCGGCGTGTTGTTGACGTTGCGCTTGATCGCGGTGATCGTGCCGGGGTTGAACGTCGCCTCCAGGTCGCTGTCGCGGGAGAGCCAGCCGCCGATCACATCGTCGGTGCTGCTGGCCACGGCCGGATAACCGACGGACCAGATCGAATCGCCGACGCGTGTCACATCGGAATCGCCGAGCTGAATGACGGGCAGCCCCTTGCGCTCGATCTTCACCAGCGCGAGATCGGTTCCTCGCTCGCTGAGTGACGGCGAATAACGGATGACGCGGAACGGGAGCTTCTCGCCGTTCGAGAGCTCGATCTCGGTCACCACGGTGACACCACTGAGCTTCCCGGTCGCGGCCATCGCCTTGATGTAGGGCTCGAGGCCATCGCCCCGGTACAGCGTGCGGAGCTGATCGACGGGGAAGTGTTTGACGAGCGCAGCGATTGCGCCGTTGCGGAGAAGGTCGCGCTGCAGTGCGGCGGCGTCACGCGTCGGCGCTACGACGTGGCCGCTCGTGAGGATGTAACCGTCGGGATGAATGATGAAGCCGCTGCCGGAACCCCCCGCGCCCGTCTCGACCGTCCCGTCGGCACGCGGCAGGTTGCGCACGGTCAGTTGCGCGCCGTCGCCGCGGAAGCGTTGCTCGACCGCGCTGATCGAGCTCGCGTCGTAACGGAAGTCGGCCGTCGCAAACGCCGAGATCCGCACAACCGCCGGTTTGACTCCGTAGGCCATCTTCTGCACGTCGTCCAGCCGAGACACGTCCCGCCCGCAGCCACTGCTGAGAACGATGAGTGAGAGAGAGACGACCTTGACCGAGGGACGGGACGCCATGGAACTATCGATTCCAGAAAAACCAGGCGCCCGCCACACCCAGGATGATGATGACAGTGAGAATCCACCAGATGATCGCAACGCCGCGCCCGCCCGCCTCGATGGGAACGTCAGGGGCATACACAGGCGGACGCGGTGCCGACGCTCGCGCCTTCGCGCCGGGCATCGGCACCTCGGCGGTCTTCGGGATGTCGGCGGCCGGTTTTCCGGAATCACGCTGTGCATTCGCGGCGGCCGGTGCCGGCACCTCGGCCGTTTTCGCCAGCGAATCTGCCCTGTTGACCGGAATCTCGGCAGTGCGAGGCAGAACACCGCTCGGCCCGCCCGGCAACTTCATCGTCATCGGGCGGGAATCGGAAGACGGGAACGGCGTCGCGCTCCGCGCCGCGGGCTCGAACGTCGATCCCTCTTCATCGATTTCAAACGGCGGAGCAGGGTGGACGGGCGGGTGCGCGGCGTGGTCGGTATCGCTCTCGCGAATGGTCTCGTCGAACGCACCTTCCATCGGAATAGTCTCGTCCATCGCGGACTCGGATACGGTTTCATCGAGACCTGCGGCGCGCTCCACGCGCGCGACGATCACCGTGACGTTGTCCGGCGCGCCGCGGTCGAGCGCTCGCTTCACGAATTCGTCTGCGGCCTCGTCGATCGGGAGGCGCGCCACTTCCTTGAGCTCGGGCTCTTTGACCAGACCGTGCAGCCCGTCGCTGCAGAGGATGAACGTGTCGCCTTCCTTCACGTCGATCGGTCCCCGGACGTCGATCTCGACGTCTTCCGAGACGCCGATCGAGCGCTGCAGCACGTTGCGACGCGGATGCGTCTCCGCCTCCTTCGCCGTCAGGAGGCCCTCGCGGACCATCGACGCCACAAGCGAATGATCGTCGGTGAGCTGCCGGATCTCATCGTCGCGAACAAGGTAGATGCGTGAATCGCCGACGTGCGCAAACCAGCCATTCGTTCCACGCACAGCGAGGGCCGATGTCGTCGTTCCCATCCCGCGCAGATCCGGATTGCCCTGCGCCTCGGCAAAGATCCTGGCGTTCGCGCGCGAGAGCGCGTCGCGCAGAGCGGCCGGAACATCGTCCGCGTCGCTGGCGAGGTACTGCGTCTTCACGGTCTCCGCTGCGAGCCGCGACGCCGTCGCGCCTCCCCGGTGACCACCCATGCCGTCGGCGACGATCAGAAGCCTGCCCCCGGCGTGGCTGCTGCGCTCTTCCTGGGCCGTCGTCAGCGTGCCGAAGTCCTGGTTCTCGGACCGGACCAGACCGACGTCCGTGCGCAGGACCGCCTTCACGACAAGTCGTCCTGTGGAGACGGCACTTTGTGCTGCCGCTTGTTCGCTCATCTACCTTTGCGCCGTCGAAGCGACCCGAATCCGAGTTATTGTTGGGCGGCCATTGATTATAACCGTCCCGACCTTCAACGCATCGTCGAGGCTCTTCGCGATGGCCCTCGTGGGCGCGCTGTTCCCCGCGCCGGTGATCGGACAGCAGATATACGACCCGGGGGCGTTAACGGATCGCGCGCTCGCGGCGCGGGCCGCGGGCGATTACGATGGAGCAATCCGATCGCTTCGCAGCGCGGTTTCCGCCGACCCCGATCATTTGCGTCCGCGACTGCTGCTCGCGGAGACGCTGGCGTGGGCAAAGCGATTCCGCGAGGCCGAGCGCGAATATCGCATCGCGCTGCAACACGATCCGTCGTCCCATGACGCGAAGATCGGGCTCGCCCGCGCCCTGCTGTGGCAGGGGCGCTACCCATCCGCGCGGGAGGCTTTCCTGCAGCTCCTGAAAAACAACCCGAGCGACATCGATGCCGCGGAAGGCGCGGCGACCGCCGCATACTGGAGCGGCGATTACCGCACCGCGAGACGCGAGCTCGCCCGCGTTCTCCAACGCGATCCGAACCGGAAGGCTGCGAGACAGTCCGTCGCTGAAATCGACAGCGCTGCAAGGGGGATCGATCGCATCACCGTCGATGCGGTCGACGACGACCAGCCCTACCGATCGCTGCGGACCGCCGTATCGTCGTCGCTCTTCACCGACCCTCTGACGCGTTGGGACGCGAGCGCGGGATCGTGGTGGATGGATGCGAGCCGCCCCGGAGTGCGCGCCGATGCGCCATTCATCCGCGTTGGCAACGAGACGACTTTCCCGGCGTTGCGGCTCACCGCGACGACATCGATCGGAGCCATGCGGTATCCGGACGGAACGACACGGCCGCTCGGCTCGGCCGCCCTTTCATTCCGGACCTCGGCGCATGCGTCGTTGTCTGCGGCGATCGAGCAGTACGAAATGCTCGCCACCGCGACGGCGATCGATCGCCACATCGACGCGCGCTCCACATCGCTCCGCTGGCAGCGACAGTCCGAACGCGAGTGGATCGCCGCGATCGACGCGCGCCGCGTCCGTTACTCCGATGCAAACCGCGGCTGGGCTCTCACCGCATACGGCCTTGCACCGTTCGCGAGCGTTGCGAACATCACCTTTTCCGGCGGCGCATCGGCGGCGGTTCGCGACACCGACGAGGGTCGCTTCTACCTCGAATCCGTCTCCGCCCAGCGACCCGGCAATGCGTTTCTCTACTCCTATCGAGGTGCGTACACGCCATACTGGACGCCGCGCGGCTTCCGCGAGGTCCGCGCGATTGTCGCGGCTGACATGGCGATCCGGCGCTCACATCTTCGATTTCAGGCCGACGGCGGCGTCACGCGCGACCGCGGCACGGATTTCGGTCCGGGGAGCGGGCCGACGGCGCTTCCGCCGAGCATTTATCAGTTCGAGTTCCCGCGCACCTATCACCCGCGGCGCCTGCAGTTGACGTTCAGCATGCCAATTTCGGCGGGAATGTCGATCGAAGCAGCCGTCGAGCGAGGCGCGACTGTCTTCTACGAAGAGAATGGCATCCGAGCGTCCCTGGTCCGACGACGCTGAGATTTTCCGGTACCGACGCGCCGCCCCCGTGAAGAGGTGGGAGCGCTGGCTGCTCGGCCTTCTGCTCTTCCTCGGCGTGCAGAGCGTGTTCTATTTCGGCGCATGGTGGTTCCGCGCCGAGCACGTCAACAATCTCCCGCTGTTCATCCTCCTGTCGGCTGCGACGTGGTACGGCGTCGTGCGTCTGCTGGTCGGCTGGTACAACGCCTTCCACGTCGAGCAGCCGGAGCCGGTCGTCGCGCCGCCCGGCATGTCCGTCGCGATCTTCACCACCTCATCGCCGGGCGAGCCGTACGAGATGTTCGTGCGCACGCTCGCCGCCGCCCGCGAGATCACGTATCCGCACACGACATATCTCCTCGACGACACGCGC
>Ga0210377_10001404_pt1 | contig 22092 bp, 19 predicted proteins | sample PLM4_65_b1redo_FD_155480 | JGI IMG/M metagenome (GOLD analysis project Ga0210377, IMG submission 155480) | Groundwater sediment microbial communities from an aquifer in East River, Colorado, USA - PLM4_65_b1 redo | ecosystem: Environmental > Terrestrial > Soil > Riparian zone | place: USA: East...
TTTATGCTTATCTATGTTATTATTGGCGAGTCAGTAACTCTTTCAAGGAGGCGGCCATGGAAGTTCTGCGCAACGCAATGGTGGAGTTGATCACGCCCACCTTTCGTCCCTATTGGGCTGGTCTGGGGGCATTCCTGCTCATCGCAGGAAGCACTCTGATCATATCCTTTGTTTACCGCATCGACAAAGTGGTAACCAGCGAGAGCCTGCCGAAGTAGCAACGCTCCTCTCGTTCAGAAGCCCCTGGCACAAGCACGCCGGGGGCTCCTCTTTATGAATTCAGTAATTTACGCAGTTTGCAGTACTCGCAATCTTTTTCTTTACAGCCTTTCTCCCAGAAATCAAGATTCATAATCTCGCCTGCCACTGCGATAACCTGCTCTTCAAGATCACTTACTTCCTTAGGATCAATACTAAATGCCTCTCGCCTAAAGTTCCCCTTAATGTCCGGTTCAATGAAATCGATGATCCCCTGTTGAAATCGATACTTGCCGTCATCGAATCGATTTAGAAGAAGGTTATAAAATACAAGTTGCCGTTTATAATTTCCGTCTGATGTTGCGGTAGCGCCTTCGATCTGGTTTCGTGATAACGGCTTTCCTGTCTTATAGTCTACGACATTGACCTTTCCCGCGCTATCCAAAATCTCTAGGCGGTCAATGGTACCGTTTAAGCGAACATCAGGCGCCAGTTCGATGCCGTCTATTTTAAATTCATTGCGAATATTCTTGTTCCAGGTATTGCGATACTTCATATAGTAGCCTGCGAGCGCCTGTTCGCCTTTAGCTAGGGCCTCGTCATAGTCGCCTTGGGTAATAGGCTGACGGGAAAGCGATTCTTTAAAACGTTTGATGAGGAATTCCGAGCCTTTATCATCTCCCTGCATCCAGCAATCGAAAAATTCACGCAAAGCCGAGTGCACGGCATTACCGTATGCCAGGTGCTTATTGGGAGCCTCCGGGATACGGAGCAGGTTTACATAGAAATACCGCCAAGGGCACTCTAGATAGTTGTTGAGCGCCGTTACCGATAAGCCGTATTTCCGGAAAAGCTGATTAAGAAACTCCTTATCCCTTACTCCGGGCTTAGTAATCGCCGGCCGTGCAAAGAGAATCTCTTTTTCCTTAAGGAAAGCCTTTTCATATATTTGACTGTCGCCTTCGATGATTAAATTCTGATCAATCTCCTGCATAAATTGCGAAGGGATCTGTTCGCGGCCGTTATATCCTTGCCGGGCGTAGCATAGCGCGACTTCTTTCTTGGCGCGCGTCAGGGCTACATACAGCAGATTGCGTTCGTCTTCATTGTCGAGCGTTTCATTGATCAGGCTCGCGCTTGAAAGGGCGAAGGCTGATTTGGGAATCTTAAAATGGCCTATCCGGCGGCGATTGCCCCAATGCCCGTCGTACATATTCGTCAGATATACGTATTCAAACTCTAATCCTTTCGACCGATGCGCCGTCATCAGCCGTACATTGCCGCTGTTTCGGGTGATTAATTTATTTTTTACCAATACTTCATGTTCCTGCAACATATCTAGATACGAAAGGAACTGATCAAGCGTGTAATCGCGATGGGCCTGCACTAATCCTTTAATCTGGTCGAACAGCGTCCGGACTTTTTCGATTTTTTCGAACGCATCCGGTAAGCTCAAAATGTAATTCAGAAAACTCGAATCGCGGACGATTGTTTCAAATGTTTCGGCGGCGCCTTTGTTCGCAGAAGCGATTTTCCATGATGAAAGCTTAGTATACAAGTCTATGAGGCTTTTAACATCTCCTACTTTTGTGGCTTTGAGCTCTTTGTCACTCTTAATGACGTCATACGGATTCATCCGCTGTGCTCGACTATACTCCGCGACTTTATAAATATCGAGCGGCTCAATCTTCAGAAAATCAACGTGAAGCATTTTCAAGAGCGCTCCCGGTTCGCCGAATGTTTTCACCGCGCGCAAAATATAGAGTAATTTTTGGATGTCCTCATCGCGAAGGAGATTCTGATCGGATTCAATCGCAAATGGAATACCGACTTTCTCCAACATCAGGGCGATTGGCATCGCATCGGCATTGTCCCGGTACAAAATAGCGATCTCTTCCGGCTTCGTGCCTGATGCGATTTTATCGGCAATGCTTTTTGCCAAGAAATATTGTTCGACACCGGGTGTCGTGAATTCATACAGGGCGATTTTCTGTTCAGAATATGTGCTGTGAGCTTTAAGCTCTCCGCGCTTCATTAGCGAGGCGGCTACGTCCAAAATAGTCTGCGTGGAACGATAGTTATGTTGGAGATCGATGATCTGCGCGCCTTTGTACAGATTCTTGAAGTAATGGAAGTTCTCCAGTGATGCACCTTGAAATCGAAAAATAGCCTGTTTCTCATCGCCTACCACGAACAGATTGGGGTTGTCATGGTAGCTGGCAATTAATTCAAGAATGCGATTCTGTGAATTGTTCGTATCTTGGTGTTCATCTACTAAAAAGTAAAGGTATTTCTCCTGAAGCGTGAGGAGAAGCTCCGGATTGCGCTCCAGCATGGCAACGACTTCCATTATCATATCGCTATAATCGTATAACTTATTATCGCGCAGAGATTTTTGGTAGGCGGCATAAAGTGTTGCCAGTTCGGCATTGCGTTTCAGATGCTTGAACTGATCCTGGTATGTACCCTTCATTTTGCCCTTATAGGCTCCTTTTTCATAATACAGATCATCGATGGCGGAAAATGCCTTTTCCTCCGCGTCAATCAAGGTTCGGAAGCGTTCCGGCGCGATGCCTTCTTGCTTCAGCATATTGATGGTCTGAATAGCAGGTTTAAGATAATAGAACCGATCGCCGAACGGCCGAAGCTCCTTGATGGAAGCTGTATCGATGACCTGTTGCATGATTTCTATCTGCTCAATTTCGGTAATGCTTTCGGAACCGATAATAAGAGGAAACTCCTCCGGGTAACTCTGAATGATGTCGTTGCAAAAACCATGGAAGGTGGTGATAACAACGCGATATGCGGCGCTCCCGATAATTTCAGCAAGACGCTTTCGCATGGAGACTACACCGGATTCAGTAAACGTAAGAGCTAAAACTGCTTCAGGAGGCGTATCCGTCCGCTGAAGAATGTTGGCAATACGAAGCGTCAGTATCTGGGTCTTGCCAGTCCCGGGACCGGCGATTACCATAACCGGTCCCTCAATCATATCAACGGCATTTTTCTGCTCTGGGTTGAGCTGGTTGTAGTATTCCTGAAATAGTTTTGGCGTAAGAGTTTTCCTTTTTGAATTCATTTAAATTATCATATCACGCCTACATATTTGGTGTAATGGTTCGAGGCTCTCACCACGAGCAGGTGGATAGCGATTGTATATACAATATACCATTGAATATCCTCTACTCGCACTGAGATTTTCGAAGTATAATTGACTCAATGTTTATAAAGTGGTATTATTATATAAGTAGCATCACGCGCATTTGAGAATGCGCAAACAATCAACAGTGCGTTGGAGCAGGAGAACCAAAATGTCACGTACCAGCGGCATTCTAAGAGGAACTCGAACACACCCAAAGGGAGAGGGCCGAGCCATGATCTACCGTGAACTCGTGAGACTGGCCCAGAGGGAGGTGCTAGAGCTCAAGGATCTGATCGTCGACGACGAACCAGTGGTCACGATCAAGGACGGAATCGTAACCATCTCCCAGCCCGAACTTCTTGGCGAAGCGGCTGAAACAGTCGAGGGCATCTTCAAAGAACTCCTCGACGAGCTTATCGAGGAGCAGTACGAGCCAGCATGTTCGTGCGGGCATCGGCCAAGTCTGGCCAGGCGAGAGGAAGACGTTGAACCGGACAAGCTCTTTCTTATGACCAAGCCGGTGGATTTTGGAAAAGGCTACAAGTCCCTGACTGGCCGTTTCGATCAGCCCCATTGGCGCCACTAGGCGTCTATCCACGCACCCCCGCGGGAACCCCAAAAGGTTCCCGCGCGTTATTTTATAGTCACACCTCTACCTAATTTGCGTAGCGTTCTATAATTTCCCTTACTTGCTGTTCGTTCTTTACATTCATCAGTTGAATTCGTAAATCTTTTGCGCCATCCCAGCCCGATACATACACCTTATAGAATTTTTTCATCAAATCAAAGCTTTTTGTATCGCCCCATAAATGAACGAAAAGTTGTGTGTGTCGTAAGAGTAAATCAAGCCGGTCCTTTGTATTATGGTCAGAAGCTGGTTTGTTTTTGGTAGAAAAAAACCAAGGGTTATGAAAAATGCCTCGCCCCACCATAATGCCGTCGATACCGTATTGTTGCGCTCTCTCGATCCCCTCTTGTCGGCTCATAATGTCACCATTGCCTACAATTAGTGTGCCGGTATCTTTCGCCATTTTCGCAACTTCGCCGATGATATCCCAATGAGCGGGAACTTTCGACATTTCCTTCATAGTGCGGCCGTGCACGATGAGTGCGGGAATCTTTGCGTCGAGCAGATTTTGAATCCATGCGAGATCTATTTCATAGAGACCTAGGCGTGTTTTAACGGAAACAGGAATATTTCCAGCGCCTTCTTGGGTAGCTCGAATGATCTCTCGCGCAAGTTCAGGAGTTTTGCAAAGTCCGATACCGGCGCCCTGTCTGATCATCTTACGATCAGGACAACCCATATTGATATCAACACCGTCAAAACCAAGTTTTTTCGCCAACTTGGCGCACTGATAAAAATTCTCCGGTTTTGAACCGAAAAACTGGGCAACGATCGGATGCTCGTTTTCCGTAAAGATTAAGTCCTTCGTTAGCCGCTCGCGGCCCCGAGAGCACAATCCATCACACGAGATAAACTCCGTATACAAGATATCCGGTTTTCCGCATTGTAAAATAATCTGTCGAAATGCGGCATCAGTGACATCGGCCATCGGCGCCAAAACGAAAAAAGGCTCGTCTCGCCTGCTCGCCGAGGCGGACTTATTTCCCGCCAGAGGCGGGTCAGCCTTTGGCTGAAGTTTTTCCCAGAAATTCAAGAGTCTTATTGTTAGGCGATATGTGTTGTCTGCTTAACGACTGAATTTACGATCAGCACGCGAGATCCGATTTCTTTCCCTTCGAGAGAGATCTTTATCTCGTATTTCCCGGGAATGGAGAACGTAAAGTTTTCAAAATTTGCGATTACTTGGAATGGCGAAGAACTGATATTGATTTTCAGCTCACTCTTGATGAGCTCTTTGTCGTTCTCATCAACAATGCGGGTTTCTAAGGCGTGCATTCCCAGGCTGTCGGAATCAAAATTGATAACCAACGCGAATCTACGGTAGGTAAATGGAAATTGCTCCGCGTGAATAGTCGTAAAAATACCGATCAAATTGAGGTTATTCGTTCCCGCGGTCAAGAATGCCTGATCACAGAGAATAATGAAGTTAGGTTTAATAATCATAAAACTAATTTAGGGTTGCCCGAATTCGACGGATACCCGCGCTCACTGCTTCTTCTTTAATAATTTTAAACTTTCCAATCGAGCCGGTGCGCTCCACATGCGGGCCGCCGCAGAATTCACGACTCACAACCTCCCCGATTGCCGGATCAGTGATAGTATACACCGATACAGTGTCGCCGTATTTTTCGCCAAATGCGCCCAGCGCGCCGAGTTCTACTGCCTTTTCTCTGGGCATCGTCTCCTTCGTCATGGGCAGGTCACGGACAATCCAACCGTTGACCATTTCTTCCACTTTTGCAATCTGCTCGGGGGTCATTTTGGCGGAATGTGAAAAATCGAACCGTGTGCGTTCTGCGTTGATGTTACTTCCCTTCTGAATAACGTGATCGCCAAGCACTTCACGTAATGCCTTGTGCATGAGGTGGGTGGCAGTGTGGTAACGCACAACTATATCGGAGTGGTCGGCAAGTCCTCCCTTAAATGTGCCGGCAGAAGCGGTGCGGGAGAGATCCTTATGTTTTGTAAATTCTGCTTCGAATTGCGATTTCTCGACCCGCAGACCGCGCGCGAGTGTGAGCTCATGCGTAAGCTCCCACGGGAAACCGTAGGTCTGGTACAGGTTGAAGGCGGCGGTACCGTCGATTGTTTTTAGTTTCTCAAATTCTCGCAGTCCCTTATCTAATGTTTTTTCAAATTTGTCCGTTTCGATAATGATAGCGCGATCAATAATATCCTGACTAGTCTTCAGCTCGGGGTATGCTTCACTTAAAACACACACAAGCGCTTCCATGAACGATTTATGCCAGCTCGTGTGCATGCCCAACTGTTGCGCGTACACTATCGCGCGACGAAGAAGGCGCCGCAGGACATATCCGCGATCTTTATTGGAAGGCTCAACACCGTCGGTGATGATGAACGCCGCGGCACGCATGTGATCCGCGAGAATCCGGAGCTTACGTTCACTCTCCTCTCCGGTAATCGTTGATTGCTCACGAAGCGCTTCTAATAACGGCACAAACAATTCAGTGTCATACACAGAAGATTTATCATTCAGCACTGCAAGCGTGCGTTCTAGGCCCATGCCAGTATCAACATTTGGTTTTGTGAGTAGTTCAAAAGTGCCAGTTTCCGTTTTGCGGTACTGCATAAACACATCGTTCCAAATCTCCACCCAGCGTTGATCGGACGGGTCAAATTGCTCCGGCGCAAGCACATTATTATCTAACCAGTAGAACATCTCCGTATCCGGCCCGCAGGGACCAGTCTGACCCGCCGGTCCCCACCAGTTTGCGTCGCGCCCTAAAAATGCAATGCGCGCCGCGGGTACCCCCAGTGACTTCCAGATAGCTGCCGCTTCATCATCCTTACCAACGCTGTCATCACCCGCAAAGCAAGTGAATGCCAGCCGTTCAGGAGGAATACCCAGCCACTGGGGGGATGTCAGAAATTCAAAACTCCACTCAATCGCCTCTTTCTTAAAATAATCACCCAGCGACCAGTTGCCGAGCATCTCAAAGAATGTCAAATGCGTATCATCTCCGACTTCATCAATGTCGCCGGTACGAATGCATTTCTGAACATTGGCAATACGTGTGCCCGCCGGATGTGGCTCACCCAATAGATACGGGGTTAGTGGATGCATACCGGCGGTGATGAACAGAACCGTCGGGTCGTTGACGGGCACTAAAGACGCAGACGGAATAACAACGTGCTGTTTTGATCGAAAGAAGTCCAGAAATTTTTTACGCAGGTCCGCGTGCGTCATATTGTATTACTTTAGCAGAAATATACTTTTTTTCAATGTTTTTGACTAAATCTGACTTCCGGGGTACTATAAATACTTCTGCTACAAGGGAGGGTGAACATTGACCCAAACAACTGCCTCTCGAGATGAGCAACTAAGACTCACACTCGAGTTAGTTCAGAGAACATACGTCCACGTCGTGGACGTATCGGCACAACGAATTCGCAAGTTGCGAGCAGATTCAGAACTGCCTCACCTGGGATGTGTGGAGTCTGAACTAGCGGAAGATCCCAGTGTTGACATTGCACTTGCGAAACAAGCTCGCGAACTGGTAGATCAGTTGGCGATGGCACATCGTCTAGCCAAGGAGGGAAGCTTCGGCGCCTGCCCGGAGTGCCGGGAGAATCTCACCGAAGCCCGTCTTGCCGCGATCCGTGATGCGATAGATAAAGAGGCGCCTTTCAGCTGGCGGTGCTGTCAGTGTCAGCGAAAGATCGAAACGGAGAGAGAACAAGACTTACTTGTTACGACTCCTCGACATCGCAAACAGCTTCGCCCGACGACCCAGCTATGACGTGACACACTAGTACCCGTGTCCGTCCCGAGCCGTACCACCCTGCAGATGGTACGGCTCGCTTCTATTTTTACTCAATAAGTATTGAAATGAGCTCAAAAATACCGTATTATGCAGTATTGCGAAAGATGGGAGCTATGGTGAAACGGTTATCACAGCGCTCTGTGGCAGCGCGGTCGAGGGTTCGATTCCCTCTAGCTCCCCCACCATAAATAAAAACCCCGCGTGACGCGGGGTTTTTATTTATGAAAATTACGGCTGGAGAATATCGTCAATCCGTCCATTGATAGAAATAACGACATCTTTAACGGAAGAAAATTGCTTCAGTGTGTTTGTAATCTGTAATCGGATAACCCCTACACGGCATGATCCGCCCACTTGATATTCAAGTGTACTGTCAAAATCAGCATACGCAATTCCATTGGTAATACGTACAGAGTTAAGTTTCACGCCTTCAGGAATACTGGTGTAGTATTGTTCAACCTTATCACTCTCGGTAGGACCTTTAAGGAGTTCCGTAAGGGATATGTATGCAGTCTCTTGAGTCTTAATGATTGTCCTTTCTACCGGGAAAACCACACTGCAAACATCACCGCTATTAAGACGGTGACTGCTTAAGTAAACTTTAACTGTTGCAGTTGCTTGAGTTGAAAGACGAACAGGCACGCGAACAAGATTAATAATTGAACCGTCTTTAGCAGAATATTCGAATACCTCGATAATTAGATTCCTGGACGTGCCAACTGGAACCGGAATTTTTACCGTAAACGGCTGGTAATTACTATCCTCCGGAGCGCCGGTTTGACCATTTGCTCGATACCATACCTTTCCGGTCGTATCTCGAAGAGCATATTGGAAAACGCCTTCAAACACGCGTGCTTTCCCGATTACAGTAATTGGACTTCCTACAATTGCATCGACAGATGGTGATGTGACGATAATATTCTGAACAATAGCGGTGCTTGATGGCACCGGAGTGGCAGTCATTCTACCCGCAAGCGGCGAGGAAGAAACTAACCCAGTTGGAGTCGGGGTTTCTTCAGGGGCGATAGCGGGTTTTTTAAGCAGTATAAAAGCGCTTATTGTCACTACCAGAGCGATCGCTATGCTAAGAATAAGTGATTTTTTCATGGGATGAGCGCACCTAAACAGTTATCTTCTATTGCTATATTATACCCTATTTTCAAAAACTTTCAAGAGCCGGAGGCTACCAGGTCAAATGTGAAAGCCAAAAGAAATCTGAATTTTTAGCGACTGAAAATAAATTTCAAGAGAGAACCGAGATAGGCATGCCGATAATAAGTCTGCCGAGCCTTGCTTTCCACCGATGCGGGCAGATTAGTATCGTCAAACAGATTGGTTCTTGAAGCCGCAACCGCCTGCTCCGCACTGATCTCTAATTCAGCTTGAATAGTTCGGTCATCACTCGCCGCGGGAGCGGAAATCTTATCAGCTAAACTCGATGATTCTTCCAAACGCCAATACTTCCAAGAAAGATATCCGCCAAAAATAACTACGCCGATAAGAATGACGATAATGCCTTCATAGAGATCAACGTGGCGCTGATGCCAGCTTTGAGAAGATTCCATAGTTCAAGTATAGAACATTTTGTTTCTTATTAAAACCTTATTATCAACGCGTATTAGATTTCTTTACGGAAGGTGTTTTTCATGCTAAAATTTTTAGTCATTCTCTTTAACCGCCCGTAGCTTAGATAGATACCTGCCCGCCAGTGCCTTTGCCCCTATAGCTCAATGGATAGAGCGGCGCTCTTCTAAGGCGTTAATGGGGGTTCGACTCCCTCTGGGGGCACAGGCAGTAGCGGGCAGGCGGGTGGGCGGGTGGTTGGATAGGTTCTGATAATGCGGGGTGTAGTGTAACGGTAGCACGAGACGTTTGGGACGTTTTAGTCCGAGTTCAAATCTCGGCACCCCGACAAAGTTAGACATTAAGACTGATGCGGGATTGGTATATCGGTATTACGCCACCCTTCCAAGGTGGAGAGACGGGCTCGACTCCCGTATCCCGCTCCCGAATGATTGAAATAGTTTTTCTAATTATCTTCTTGGGTTTGGTTGTGAGCGTTATTCGAAAACGTTCTATTTTAAGAATAGTTATTTTGGTACTTTATACTGGATTGCTGGTATTGTTCTATAGGCCAGTATGCGTTCTCTTGTCTCAAGATACCCTCAAGGGATTTAATGTGCCTATTCAACAAAGAATTCATGAACGAGATTCGTATTATTTGAGAATTTGGCAACAAAGGAATGGGCAGTGGTATCAGTGCAAGACTTACATTTCCAGATTATTCTTTTTCTAAAAGTAAGTTCTAGGCCATTTACCACCCCGCTCTGATACAAAAACAGGCTTTGAGCCTGTTTTTGTATCCTTACCTAATAACACCGCCCCACTCAATCACGGTAAACCCTTTTCGTGGAATTGACCTTAAATAGACGGGTTCTACTTTGATTGATTTTTCGAGAGGAGAAAAATCCATTAGAATTCGAATGATCGTATCTGGTTCGGGAGTGATTTTCATCGGTGCAAGCGCATTCATTGCCTGGGTACCGAGAAAACTGACGAAATAATAAGGCGCCTGTTTCATTCGAGGTTCCCAGAATTCGATGAAGTCGACGGTTTCTTTTGAATTTAATCCAAGCTGAGCGAGGGAGCGGGTCAAAAATACGGGAATGTCATGTTGAGCTACCACAAACCCACGCTTTGGCCGTTCGTAGATACCACCCCGGCCTTCCCAAAACAGGTACGGATACTGTTTTCCAGAAGATACTTCGGTAAGTGTTCCGTCCGGTCGAGCAAGCACCTCCCAGCCATTAATGTATTCTGGTTCTGTGAAACTAAATCCACCTTGGGGTTCTAGTTGAACGGATACTTTTGTTTCTTGAGAAGGGTAAAGATAAATTACCGGTTTACCACATTCAGCCGCAGGAACAAACTTTGCGTTCTCAAATTTGATAACTCGTTGAAACGGGTCAACCCAGAAAAACATTGGTCGAGAGTTTACATATACCTCGTAAGAAACTGTTTCCTTGAGGTATTTTTGATCGTAATCTTCCTTCAAAAGCTTGTGGTTGTTATTTTTGAGCGTATATATTGTATCTCCTTTTGAATTCGTTCCAGCGGCTACGAGATCATTTGTTTGGCTTACAAGACCAGTGACCACTGAGGCATAATTACTACTACCACATCCAGTTAGATCAGTGTATTCATACTGATCCGCGTTACGTGAACCATCGTTCCAGATTACTTGAGGCACCCGATCATCACCCACAAAATCAACTACCAGTTTGTACGTCACCTGGGTTCCATCTGAAGCGCGCATATAAAAACCATTCATAGTTGTTGTATCTTGGATCTTCGAGATGAAAACATCACCCCGCGGAATACTAAATGCCTTCTCAGAATTTGTAACCAGCAAATTAAACATGCCGCGATATATGGTATCCCGCTTCAGAACCTGTCGAGATTTTGGACCACGAATCTCATCGGGAAACGTGAGGCCGGGCAATTCATACTCTGCATCTACTTCTATCCCGCTTTTCAACTTAACGTACTGCCCGTCTCCCAAAGAATCAGATTGTTTTTTTAGTAAAACTGTCTGTACACCATCCGTCGTCGCCTTTCGAATAATTCGGTAAATATTCTGACCAAAACACATGCCATAACACCCTCCGTGCATTACCATAACGTTTCCATCTTTATATTTACCCGAAAGAATCGTCCCTACGAGATAGTACTTATCACCCAACGTGCCCTCACTGCTGGTAAACAAAGCATCTAAATTCCCCAAATCGCTCGGCTCAGTCCAGCGAACCTCGCTCTCCCCTGATGCGCCTGGCGTAGGCGAGCTCGTTGTATCTACAATATCAGGACCACGAAAAGCACCGTAGAAAAAATATCCGGCAACAGCACTTGCTACACACAAGAGAACCACTCCAAGCACAATCAAAACTACTTTTGAGCTTCGCTGTACCGGATCTAGTTTCGTTGGTGAAGTTTGTAGAGTATCCATTGATTCAGTGTATCACTCTCGATCTAGTCTGTGAAATATCCAGTAATATAACTCGTTACGTCGGGTTGATCTGGGCGCTTAAGTATCTTCGCAGAATTTGTTGCTCCGAGTAGAACAAAGCGACGTTTATCTTGCAGTGCCGCATATTGCATGAGGAATCGGAGACCGGGACGAGAATCCAGGCTTAAATCAGAAACTGCCGTAATATCAAATGCTTTAAGGGTAGCAATTGCTTGAGCATCTTGAGTATCCGCTACTGAACTTGTAACCTCGTGTGAGAAGTCAAAGGAACCAATGACGAGAACATCAGAGGGAAGCGTTTGGGCCAGAACATCGATTTCTCTCGGATTAGCCGTATCGCGTACCATAATCGGAACGATACGAGCATTTGGTAGTGAATGCTTAATAAAGGGGATAATATTTGATATGCCGTGCTCTCGTTGAAATGGCACTGGATCAATCGTTACTCCAGCCCTAACTAATTGTTTAATGAGTTCTCTATCGGCAGTAAGTACTCCATAAGAAGTTTTCCATGGATACAGAGTCGTAATAGCAAAACCATCACCCGCGCTGAAGTGGTTTGGACTAATAAGCACAACGGTTTGTTTATTTTTTGTCGCCACACCTAAAAGTGCTCGAGCGATGAGATGGGGCGCGAGGAGGTGGTGGTTTATTAAAAGAATTTTTGTTCCTAGTCGACCATATTCTACTTGTTGGTAAACCATATCAATGTCATTTTGTAGCATCGGGTACGCTACATGGTATTCGGAGTCGGATAAACTGAAGTGGGCAACGGCAACACCGAGTGCTAAAGAAGTGATCATGAACACAGCAACTATTTTCACATTCATAAAGCTAGTATACTATTGAATCACTATGAATTCACCTATCATCGATAGTTCGATGACTCGCGAGGAAGCAATCTTAAGCAATTTACCGAATAATTGCCCTGATTCTATTTTTGAGAATCAAATGGTTCTCAATGTCGCCTATTTCGGATTTGATAGCAAACTTCATCAAGGCCAGGTGGTAATTCATAAGGCGCTGGCAAGCGATATTTCGCAAATTTTTGATTTAGCGCTGAAAATTCAATTCCCTTTTGAGCGCGTTATTCCGATTTCCCAAGCGGATTTCCTCTGGAACGATGACCTGTCGATGAGCGCTAATAATACTTCGGCTTTTAATTATCGAGTAAAAGCGGGGAAGACCGAACTTTCCATGCATGCGCGAGGCTGGGCCATTGATATTAATCCTCGCGTCAATCCTTATATTCATAGTTCCATTGTGGAGCCTGCCGGCGCGATCTATGATCCCGCGAAACCGGGAACTCTTACCATGAAGCATCCCATCGTCCAGAAGTTTAAGAAACTGGGTTGGATCTGGGGCGGCGACTGGGAATCGCTAAAAGATTACCAGCATTTTGAGAAGAGTCTCGAATCTTGATTTATGCCGATAGCGTGGTATAATCTTGAAGCATCCTAAAACACATGCGTTTAGAAGGGGTCATAACGTCCCCTGCAGGAGGTGCCTATTGAGCGTCGAGAATACGGTAAGCACGTTTCGTGCTGTGATGGCCATCATGAACAGCCTGCCGCCTAAGTTGGGAGGGCTGTGCAAAGGGCTGTCTCCAGAAGGATGGTACCTGGACACTTCAGCGAGGTGCCGCACCTGCGGGTCGGCACCCATGAGGCATTCCGGCAAACCAAACGTGCTCGTCTGTCTGCGCGGGAGCTGTTGCCATATCGGGCAGACACCCGACGAATGCCTGGCGCTGTTCGCGCCACGCATGCTCACCACTAACTAGCGCACCGGGATAGGAACATCGCAACGCTCCTATCCCGCCCCCTTCTAAGCCCAGGTAAGATAAAAGCCCCGTACGGGGCTTTTATCTTTGATATTTCGGATCCGAGATATCAATTTACTTAACCGCTTCTTTCAAAACTTTAGCTGGCGTAAATCGCAATTTCTTCGAGGCTGCGATCTGAATCGTTTCACCGGTTCGAGGATTTCGTCCTTCGCGGGCTTTACGATCTGCGACTTTGAAAATGCCGAAACCACTTAAGTTGACTTTGTCTCCTTTTCTTAGATGATTGGTCATGAGCTCGATAAAACTATCAAGCCATGCCACGCCATCCTTCTTGGTAGCACCCATTTTCTCAGCAAGCGCTTGTGATACTTGGTTCTTTTTTACAGTTTCCATATGTGCACCCCCTTTCATATATTCGGCAGGGTTTAGCCCTTTCCGAGTTAATTATCATTCAATCCCAGTAATTGTGTAGGTTTTCTGCGGATATTGCAATAGGGGTGTGGAAAAGTGCTTGATTTTCGATTTATGAGCGGCTGGACGCCCCATGCCCTAGCGAGGGCTTTCGGAGCGCGACGGCGCGAGAACGAGACGCGCTGTCATCAGACGGCGACGTCGTCCCGAGTCAGGGCACGGGACGGTAAGAAGCACTAACGTGCGTATTCGATAGCTCTGGTCTCTCTGATCACATTTACCTTAATTTCGCCTGGGTATTTCATTTCTGATTCAATCTTTTTAGCGATATCGCGCGCGAGTTTCATCGCTGAAAGGTCGTCAATCTTTGTTGGCATGACAAAGATGCGTAATTCACGGCCTGCTTGAATGGCATAAGATTTTTCTACCCCGTCAAACGACCCGGCGATGCGTTCGAGGTCTTCCAGGCGTTTAAGATATATTTCAACGGAATCGCGGCGAGCGCCGGGACGAGCGCCAGAGATGGCATCGGCGGTCTGAACGATGCGGGATTCAAGCGTGGAATAAGGATATTCCTCATGATGGGACTCCATGGCGCGAATAACACGTTCGTCCACGTTGAATTTCTGAAGAATCTTACGGCCAATCTCGACATGCGTTCCTTGAACCTCATGGTCTACCGCTTTTCCGATATCGTGGAAAAGCGCGCCTTTTTTAGCAACTTGGACGTCGGCACCAATTTCCGCGGCTAACATACTGGCGACATGCGCCATTTCGACTGAGTGAACAAGCACATTCTGACCAAAGCTTGTGCGAAACGCCAAGCGACCGAGCAGATAAACTAGTTTAGGATCAACAATACCAACCCCGGTTTCAAAAAGCGCCGCTTCACCCGCTTCTTTTATTTTTACATTTATCTCAACTTTCGCTTTTTCTACCATCTCCTCAATCTTGGTAGGATGGATGCGGCCATCGATAATAAGTTTATCGAGCGCTAATTTGGCGATTTGGCGGCGAACGGGGTCAAAACCGGAGATAACCAGTGTCCCCGGAGTATCATCAATAATAACGTCAACCCCGGTAAGCCGCTCAATTGTTTTAATATTTCGGCCTTCCTTACCGATAATCTTGCCCTTAAGCTCATCAGAAGGAAGATTGACAATAGTTGTCGTAGCATCGGCGATATGCGAGCCCGCGTAGCGTTGAATCGACATAGTAAGAATCTCCCGGGCCTTTTTGTCGATTTCCTCGCGATTCTCATTGTCGAGTTTCTTGAGCTGCTGATAAAGATCGTCGTGATACTCCTCTTCTACTTTCTTAAAAATCTCCTTTTTAGCCTGCTCTCGGCTTAATGATGTAATACGCTCGAGCTCTTGGAGTTGTTTTTGCCGATCCTGCTCCAGCTCTTCCTTAATTTTGATGAGTTCTTCGGCTTTTGATTTAAGGGTATTCTTCTCCTGGCCGAGTTCTTTGCTTTTCTCTTCGAGCTCGCTCCCCTTTTGCGTTAAAAGGTTTTCAATCTTTGTCAGTTGATCACGACGCTCTTTCTCGTCCTTTTTTGCGTCGTCAAGCAATTTTAAAGACTTGTTTTTAGCTTCAAGAAGAATGTCTTGGGAAGTAGATTTTGCTTCAGCTAAGAGTTCCTGGGACCGTATCTCGGCTTGAGTTGCGCGATGGCCCGCCAGTAATTTACGACTGGCGTACCCAATTCCAACACCAATTAGTAACGTCAAAATTCCCGCAGTTAGCAGGGTTAAAGTTATAACCATGATTGTGATGAGTTAAGTACATCTCGGTAGCTCCAACAGGACGGTTTTTGCGAATCCCGGGCCAAGAAGGAAGCGTTCTTTGATTACTGAACTGATTAATAGCCTCATATCATACCGATATGAGCTGATATAAAAGTAACAAATATAGCAATTTATGCAAACCCGCCTAAATTTTGGAACAAAACTTTGGCGGGCAAATCCCTGCCTGCCGAGAGCAGACAGGCACTCAATTTAGCGCTCTTTAATGTTGTCCAACTAAAATATCCTGCTATACTGGAAACTACATGCGACCAATTGTATTGATCATTCTCGATGGCTGGGGATATTCTAAACAAAAGCTTGGAAATGCTATTGCTAGCGCACAAACACCGACGATTGATCTCATTAAAAGAAATTTTCCTTCGTTAACACTTCAGGCTTCTGGCGCGGCGGTAGGTCTCGCCTGGGGAGAGACCGGCAACAGTGAAGTTGGTCATCTTACCATCGGTGCGGGACGAACTGTATCTCAATACTCTACTCGCATTTCTAAAGCAATCGTCAGCGGCGACTTCTATAAAAATCCTGCGTTCCTCAACGCCACTGATCACGCGAAAAAACACGACTCGTCTCTCCACATTATCGGACTTTTGGGATCCGGTACCGTGCACTCCAGTTTCGAACACCTAGTAGCGCTTATGCGGCTCGTCAAGGGACAGGACATCACTAAAGTTTACTTTCATTTTTTTGGCGACGGAAAAGATTCGGGACTTAAGGAACTACCTGCACAATTAGCCAAATTCAGGGTACAGATGAAATCAATAGATCTAGGAACAATTGCCACGCTTATTGGCCGTAATGATGCCATGGATCGAGATAATAATTGGGAGCGCACACAACGGGCATTCGAATTACTTACCGCCGGTAAGGGCGCCATGGCTACCGATATTGAAGCAAGCATCCAGCAGTACTACGAGCAGGAATTCACAGACACGACAATTCCTGCTACTCTCATCGAACCTACGGGAATTGTTAAAGACAATGATGCGGTTATTTTCTTTAACTTCCGAGAAGACAGCATGCGGCAAATTTCCCGTTCATTTACCGATCCTGCTCTTACGGTATTTCCCCGCACTCTTCCTCAAAATCTTTTCGTTTCATTTATGACTCAATATTTCGAAAATCCCGCGATTAGTCTTCATGTTGCCTTTCCTTTGCCGGAAGTTAATAAGGGCCTGGCCGAAGTCCTAAGCATGAACGGCAAGAAGCAACTCCATATCGCTGAAACGGAAAAATACGCTCATGCCACGTATTTCTTCAACTGCTTGCGAAATACGCCGTATGAAGGCGAAGAAGATGTATTAATTCCTTCACGTAAAGATCACGAATCACAGATGAGAGCGCCGGAAATTACGCAAAAATTCATGGAAGAGGCGGCAAAAAATTTATACGATTTTACAATTATCAACTTTGCTAACGCCGACGTATTGTCTCATATCGGTAACTTGGAAAACACGATTAAAGGCATCGAAAGTGTCGATGCCGCACTCGGCAAGATGTATGAAACTATAATCGCCAAAGATGGTATTCTCTTCATTGTCGCCGATCACGGCAATGCTGAATCATTGGTTCATAGAAAAACCGGAGAAGCCGAAACCCGGCATGATCTTAATCCCGTTCCGCTTCATCTTGTAGCTCGCGAGTATCAGCGTACCCGCACGGAAGAAGAAGTTATAAAATCAATGGATAATCCCGTGGGCCTTATTTCTGATATCGCTCCGACTATTTTAGACCTCCTTAAAATACGTGTGCCGGCTGAAATGACTGGCACCAGTTTGCTGAATTTGCTCTCCTGATCTTGAGAGTTCGTATTATTGAGCAATAGGTCTATTGAATAATTCCGCCGCCAAGGAGCTGAAGACCCTTGTAAAACACGGCAGATTGGCCGGCAGTAACCGCCCGTTGAGATTTTTTAAATTCCAGTATTCCGTCTTTTTTAAGTATTGCTTTGCTGGGAATTGTTCGATAGCGAATCATGACATCGATGCACGCTGGCAGGCGTATGTCACCAGTTACCCACTGCAAGCCTCCCACTTTCGCCGTCTTTTGAAAGAGGTCTTTATCAACTCCCGCATATACGATATTTTTCTTGGAATTCTTCTTAATGACATAGTAAGGACCACCGCCTACGGAAATATTCAGCCCGTGGCGCTGTCCAATCGTGTAGTAATGCGCGCCGTCGTGTTCTCCTAGAACACGACCATCAAGATGGATAATCTTACCTGTCTTGCTCGTGATCTTTTGCTTGAGAAAACTTTTCATATTAAGAGGACCGATAAAGCACACTCCCTGGCTGTCTTTTTTATCAAATGTCGGGAGCTTGAATTTTTTTGCGAGCCTTCGGACTTCCGGTTTTGTATATTCCCCTACAGGAAAAAGTGTTTTTTTTAGGTGCTTCTTAGTAAGCATCCATAAAAAGTATGTTTGATCCTTATTTGAATCTTTTGCTTTAAAAAGTTTTCCATTTTCCGTGCGGGCATAATGCCCCGTGGCGATGAAGTCGGCACCTTCCTCCATGGCTCGTTTAAAAAAAATACCAAATTTTATTTCCTTATTGCACATCGCATCGGGATTTGGAGTAATACCCCGCTGATACGCGCTAATCATGTATCGCGTAACCTTTTTTCCGTATTCTTTGGAAAAATCCCAAGTAAGAAGCGGAATGTCCAATTTCGATGCTACGCGCATCGCATCCTCGCGATCCTTCTGCCAAAGGCATTGAATTGATTTATCCTGCCATGGTTTCATGAAGACGCCGACCACGAAAAAACCTTGTTTTTTGAGAAGTGCGGCGGCTACAGAGCTATCAACCCCTCCGCTCATAGCAACATATACTATTTTCCGTGCATTGGATTTCATAAAGACGTTATATCATGCCATAGTTTTATGAAAATTCCAAGGCTGTTCCGATACGCCATAAAATGGTAGAAATAAGAGATAATTTCACCTATGCCGTCTCTTCCTCAACTCAACTCCGCTTCCATTTTTTATAGGCCGGATAATTCCAAGGCTCGAGCATGGGCGAGCAAACTTGCCCCATTACTTAAAAAACAGGGAATCAGGATCTACGACCAGCCGATGGTGCGGCAATTTCTCTTTGTTCTGGGCGGTGATGGTACTATTCTCGAAGCCGTACGTCGCTATCACCAGATTAATCCGATTATCGTAGGCATGAACCTTGGTGGCGTCGGTTTTTTGGCCTCGGTGCGTAAACAGAAAAATTTTATTCAAGCAATACAACAAGTCATTGCGGGTAAATATTGGATTGTGGAAAAAATGATGCTCCAAGCGACAATCCTGCGAAAAGGAAAGAAAATTACCACTATCGAAGCACTCAATGAAATTCTCATTCAAAATCCGCTGGGCATGGTTCATATCTCGATCTACGTTGCTGATCACCTGATGCAGGAAATTCGAGGCACCGGAGCGCTTATCGCCACGCCGACAGGCTCTACCGCTTTCAATCTCTCGGCTCACGGACCCTTGGTTATGCCAAACCTTGATGCAATCATCATGAGCGAAATTTTAGATCACAATATTCCTACACCCAGTATAGTGCTTGATACCCGGCACGAAATTACGCTATGCGTTGAAGACTTTCGGAAGCGCGAGCTTCTTTCACTGACCGCAACACACGAAAAATTTGATATCATTTTGTCGGCAGACGGCGAGACGCTCGTTCCTCTGCGGAAGAATGATATGATTATCATCAGAAAGCATAAACAGCCGGCGCGCTTCGTGGAACTTGAACGTAATTACTTCCTTAAAAGCCTGCAAGAAAAATTTACCTTCCACTGATACTATAATTAAAACTAAAAAGCTCCTACATTTAGATGGCGACGGAATAATTTTGACAATCCATCTAAAATTTTGCATAATATAATTCACGCACATCAATATGATTGACCTCCTTTCACTCTTAGCGGCCGTCGGCTATCCTGGATTATTCCTGATTATTTTCGCGGAATCAGGATTATTTCTTGGATGGTTCTTTCCGGGCGACAGTCTGCTCTTTACTGCCGGCATTCTCGCCTCGCTGGGATATTTAAAGATTATTCCGGTTATCCTGCTTTCGTTTTTGGGAGCAGTGCTTGGTGACAGCTTTGGCTACTACTTCGGAAAAAGAATCGGCCATCGCATCTTTACCAGTGATAACTCAATTATTTTTGATAAAAATCATATTCAGCGGGCAGAGTTGTTCTATGAGGCGCATGGACCGAAAACGATAATCATCGCGCGGTTCATTCCAGTTATTCGAACTTTCGCCCCTATTCTTGCTGGCGTTGGCCACATGAAGTATCCCGTGTTCCTGACGTATAATCTCATTGGCGGACTCATATGGGGTGCCGGGATACCAGTTCTCGGTTATTACCTTGGCAATACTATTCCTGGAATTGATCGTTATCTCCTTCCAATCATCCTGCTGATTATTATCGTATCGTCCCTGCCGACGGCAATTCAATTGCTTCGCCGACCGGAGCAGCGCCATCGAGTAAGTTCGATTTTCCATAAAATTTATGATAAAATTTTTCCTCCGATGAGGGGATAATGTCATTGGAAAATACCCTAAAAACTGCTAGAATGGCGTATATGCGAAAAACCATTGCTTTAAGCCTTAGTTTAGCGGTAGTGGTGGTAGTTGGTGTTGTTTTTCTTCTGAACTCACGATATAAACCTCCCGAAAAAACCCCTGGCGATTCCAATGCTGATGTATATTCAGTAGCGGTACTTAACTCGGATGTCTTTTTAAAGCCATCTCCGGATGATGGATTTACTTCCATTACGGGCAGTGTCGATATACGCGCTGGCGCTGAAATTAAGACATCCACCAAAGGTCGCGCAAAAATTTTATATCCAAACGGCACGATTACTGCCGTTGAGGGTGATAGCCATATTATTATTGATACCCTCGATAGCGGAGGCAGTGCGTCAAGATTGCAATTAGTCTTCGGCAGTATTTGGTCAAAAATCCAAAACATACTCGGCACGAGCGAATATTATGAAGTCGAGACGGGTAATATTATTGCTTCTGTCCGAGGTACGATATTCGCCTTGGAATATCGTAATAATATTTCCAAAGTTTACGGGATTGGTAATACCGTGAACGTAGTCGCTCGCGGACCGCAACAATCAACGATACCCGGCACGAGCGTGGATATTTCAAGCGGAGAAAGGGTTACGCTTATCGGCACGCCTAGAGTCACCAACTCCCCGTTGCCAAAAGAACAAGTGTCGGACACCGACCTTAATCAGGCCGTTATTTCGCGAAATATTTCTGAAATTTCTGATGAAGAATTAAATAGCAGTTGGCATAAGGGATTAAAAGAATTAATAAAAAGGGTGAAGAAATCGCCATCCCCATCAAGCTCGACACGCACCCCAACTCCTTCTACTACCACAAGTCCACGTGTTTCGATTTCGCCCACCCCCCAGCCAGAAGCTGGTCCGCCTCCGGCGGAAACACCAACTCCCACACCGACACCAACGCCCAACATAAATCCCCTGCTTGAATCAGTCTTTCCACGACTAATTCAGCTTGGACAGCAATTTACTGTCAATGGGAGGAATTTTATTAATAATCAAGATATAAAACAGATTAAACAAGTGATAATTGGAACATCGTCGGTACAGTTTACGGTCATTGATAGTACAACAATTTTTGCCAATCCCGGATCACTTCCCAAGGGCACGTATGATATAACGATTATCAATATCAACGATACTCGAAGCTCTTTATTGCAAGCACTTACAATCCAATAATGTTACGCCAGGGGAAAGTATATATCGTAACTGCGCTTCTCTCTGCCGCGCTCCTGACTACAATGATGCTGTCAGGATGGTTTCGTCATGGGCGCGAGGTTCTTATTGATTTTATGTACACCAAGCGCGATGCTCCCTCACACACACTCATTGTCGAAATTGATGAGCAGACCATAACTGACATCGGCCAATGGCCCCTACCCCGTTCCATCTACGGAGATCTAATCACTAAAATTGCTAAAAATGGCGCCGCCGTGATTGCCATTGATATTAATTTTAAGGAACGATCTCAAAATCCGAGCGATGATGACACATTCGGTCAGGTTATCAAAAATTCTAAGACCCCGATTGTACTGACTGCCGAAATCCAGCCTGACGGATCTATCTCTCATCCGATCTCTCCTCTCGGCGGCATCGCCGCGGAAGGTTTTCCTAATATTTTTACCTCTTCAGATGGCGAAGTGCGATCAGCACGCCTTACAATTCAAGATTTCCCTAGCCTCGCTTTGGCGGTTTCCCGCCTTTATAGTCAGCAGAGCTATCAAAGTCT
>Ga0210377_10001405_pt1 | contig 22091 bp, 18 predicted proteins | sample PLM4_65_b1redo_FD_155480 | JGI IMG/M metagenome (GOLD analysis project Ga0210377, IMG submission 155480) | Groundwater sediment microbial communities from an aquifer in East River, Colorado, USA - PLM4_65_b1 redo | ecosystem: Environmental > Terrestrial > Soil > Riparian zone | place: USA: East...
GATGACCTGCTCGCCCTTGCCACCGAACTTTTTCCCGAGCTGGACGCGGATCCCTTCGAACACCCGCGCCTCGGAGACCCCCTCCCGCGCCAGCAACGGCGCGGTGCGGAAGAAGGCGCCCAGGAACGCCGCGCCCTGCATCCGATAGCGCAGCTCGACGTCCGAGGCCTCTTCGCGCGCGATGGCAAATGCGTCGAGGGTGTACAACCGGATTTTGCGCTCGATGATCGCGTGCCGGGCCTTGGCCGGCAGCGTCTGCCACAGGGCCTCGGACGAGAGGTCGCTCTGGAGAACGAACACCCCCCCGTCGGCCAGCCCCTCGAGCGGGTTGCTGTGGCGGAAGACGTTGGGGTCGGGCGACAGCACGACGTCCACGTGATGCAGCTCGCAGTTGAGCCGAACCGGCTGGTGCGCGAGCACGGCGTAGAAGGTGGTGGGCTGGCCCTTCTTCTCGCTTCCGTACTTCGGATTGGCCTTGATATCGAGGCCGAGCAGCTCGAAGGCGGTCAGCGCGAGATTCTTTCCCATCGTGATCGCGCCCCAGCCGCCGACCGAGTGAATGCGCACGGCGGTGGAATGCGGCGGCAGGAGATTGACCTCGCCCGCCGAATGCAGCGCGAGACCGGGCAGCAGAGGGTAGGCGTCGCGCAGCTTTTCCTGCCAGATCTGCAGCTTGGGAACGCGGGTATCACCCCGGATGAAATCCACGCCGAGGTAGAACTGGCGCCGGTGCTCGGCGCCGGGCAGCATGTTGAGGACGGCGGCGATGATGTCCCCGGGCTGGAGGTCGCGGCTGCCGAGGCCAAAGCACCCCGAGTAGAAGTCGGGAACCTGCTCGGGGCGGAGCGGGGTCAGGCCGGGATGCGCGGGCGCCGTTCCGGCGCGGCCGTTCTCCAACCCCTTCGACATCGCGGCGCGGAGCTCCCGCAAGAGCGGCTGATCGACGGCCAGGGGCTGGTCGGTGCGCTCGAGGACCAGCACACCCCGCTTGCCGGCCAGCAGCCGGGTGACGAGATCGGCGGGAAAGGGGCGGAACATCAGCAAATCCAGCACGCCGACCTTGAGCCCGCGGGCTTCGCGCAGGTGGTCCGCCACCGCTTCGGCGTTGGACACGACCGATCCCTGGCCGACGATGACCCACTCGGCGTCGTCGAGCCGATAGCCCATGGCGCGCGCGTAGCGACGTCCGGTGAGCGCGGCGTATTCCTCGAAGGCGCGATCGGACAGGTCGGGCAGGTGATCGAAGTAGAAGGGTCGCTGGGCCGCGACGCCTTGCGCGTAGCTATCCTGATTCTGCACCACGCCCAGCATGGCGGGATAATCGAGGTCGAAGAGCTCGGGAATCCGGCGGCGCCGGTCGCCGAACACGAGGCGCTGCGCAGGAGTGGGCGAGTCGATCTGGTCGGCCGGATCACCGAGGTAGGCCTTCACCAGCTCCCGCTCGGGCAGGCGCAGGGACTCGATCACGTGGCTGGTGAGAAAACCATCCTGTGCGCAGATTCCCGGATTGAGCGACAATTCGGCGATGCGATGGGCGATGAGCGTGAGGTCCGCCACGCTCTGCACATCCTTGGCGAAGAGCTGAAAGAAGCCGGTATCGTCGACCGCGTGATAGTCGTCGTGGCCCGCGTGCACGTTGAGCGCGTGCTTGGTCATGGCGCGGGCCGCGATGTTGAGCACGTAGGTGAGCCGCTTGCCGACCGCGGCATAGAGCGACTCGTGCATGTAGGCAATGCCTTGCCCGCTCGAGAAATTGGTCGAGCGCAGGCCCGACATGGACATGCCCGCGGTGACCGCGGCGGCCGCGTGCTCGCCTTCGGGCTCGAAAAACAGCAGACGCCGCCCGTTGACGTTCCGTCGTCCCTCGGCCACCGCGGCGGCCCAGCCCTCTCCCATCTGGGTCGAGGGGGTGATCGGGTAGGCGCCGGCCGCCTCGCTCGCCGCCGTCTCCATGGCTACGACCGCACCGCTCCCGTCCAGCGCCTGCAATACGCCGGGGTAGGGATGGTCCGTGCGAACGGGTTGCTGCTTCCGGAATTTCATGCCGCCTCCCTCACAACCTGAGATTCCGGCCGCTGGAACTGCGCGCCGGAGAGCCAGACGATCGCGCCGGTCGGGCAGCGCGCCACCGCCTGCTCGGTCGCCGCGGCGATCAGGTCATAGTCCACCACCGCGACGCCGCTGGTGACGCTGATCAGTCCCGGCGCTGCGTCCAGGACGCACTTGCCGCAGGCGGTGCAGGCCACGCGGCACTGCTCCAGCGCGTCGTCGCCTCCGACCAGGTTCTTGCACTGCACGAGCAGGCGGTGCTCGAGGGGGAGCAGCACGAAGAGCGATTTCGGGCAGGCCTCGACGCAGTCGCCGCAGGCGGTGCATTTGTCGGGATCCACGATGGGGAGTCCGGCGTCGCTCATCGCGATCGCATCGAAATCGCAGACCCGGGCGCAATCGGCGAGCCCGAGGCAGCCCCAGGCGCAGCCCTTGCCGCCTCCCGCCACCGCCGCGGCCGCCGCGCAGGTTGCCAGCCCGCGGTATTCGGCCCGCTGGACCGCGACGTCGCTGCCCCCGCCGCACAGCAAGCGTGCCACCCGCTTGACGGCATGACCGGCCTCGACGCCGAGGAAGCCCGCGATGGCCCGGCGCGAGTCGTCGTTGGCCACGGTGCATTGGGCCGGGGACACCTTGCCCTCCACCGCCTGCTCCGCAAACGCCCGGCATCCGGGGAGTCCGCAGGCGCCGCAATTGGCATTGGGCAGCATCTGCGCGACGATCTCGATGCGCGGATCCTCCCAGACCCAGAGGCTCCGGTTGGCGAGCGCGATCAGCACGCCGAAGGCGAGCCCGACCCCGCCGAGGATGAGGATCGCCGTGAGGATCATGTTTCGAGCGAGTTCTGTCGGGCCAGTAACCAGGAAGTCAGCCGGTCGACCGCATCGGATTCCCCCATCGCCGCCGACGCCTTTGCCCCGGGTGCGGGGATCGTGAATGGGGTCTGCGCCAGAGCCGCGAGCTGCTGGAGATCTTCGGCCATCTGCCAGGCGCTGGCGCCGCCGAGCGCGCGGCGCGGCGCGGCGGGGAGCTCGAGCACGCTGAGGCGCTGCCAGGGTTCCTTTCCTCCGGCGGGGTCATGGAGGAAACGCGCCGCGCCCTCTGGAACCAGCGCCGCCACGGCCGGTCCCTGATACCCGGCAAAGCCATCGAGCCCCGCACGATCCACGGTCTGCAGGACGAACGTTCCCGGGGTGATGAGGCGGACGAGCGGCGCGGGGGCGCAGGGGCCACGCACCACCAGCGCCAGCTTGGCCCGGCCGTCGCAGAAATCGGCGAGTGAGGCGGCGTGCAGGTCGGCGCCGTCCACCGAAGCCACCAGGGGAGGGGTGACGCGGCGCTCCGCCTTTGTCCAGCGCCTGAACTCGCTTGCGGCGAGGAGCGGGTCCGGGTCTTCGGCGTGGTATCGTCCGCTCCGCACCAGCTCGGCGAGCTGGATCGCCCCGAATGCCCGTCCGATCTGCTCCAGGGACGTGCCGATCGCGGCGGCGAGATCGCCTCCCGGTGGAACTTCGACGACAAACAACTCCTCGCCCCGGTCGAGCACGCCGCGCAGCACGGACACCGCCCGGGCCAGCGCGGTACTCGCGGGGGCCCCAGAGGGCATGACCCGGGGGAAGTGCGCCGCGAACGCCCGCGGATCGATGCGCCCCTCGGCAAAGAGGCCGAGCTCGGCGCGTGCCCGCGCGGCGCGGGCGTCCGGGCCCGCCGCGGCATCGGTCTGCACCGCCTCGGCCTGGGACAGCGCGCCCGCGATGGCGGCGCGGAACTCGGCGATCGGGTTCGCGAGCACCTCGAGTGCGAGGCGGACCCGCGGATCGTTAGACGGCATAGCGATCGAGCTCCGTGTCGAGCAGGACGCGGCGTTCCTCGGCCGTGCGGGGAGGCACCCGGCGGATCTCCTCGTAGCGCGCCCGGGCCGGATCGCGGAACAGGATGCCGAGGTAGATGGAGTCGCTCAGGTCGGCTACCCGGCGAGCGGCATCGAGATCCCGCGGATCGTGAGGTAGGTGGGTCCGATAGACTTTCTCGAGCTCCGGCACCACGACGCCATCGTCATGGACCAGCAAGGTGATCCGGGCGGGATCCTGCACCGCCTGCTGGTAAAGCGCCGGAGTGTACACGGGGCAGCGCTGCAGGATCCGCACGAACGCAAGGCCCGGATGCCGATAGGCGGCGCGGAGGGTCGCGTACAGATGCGCCGGCGCCCACTCCGCTGTCTGGGCGACGAAGGAGGCGTTGCTGACGCCGAGCGACAGGGAAAGCGGATTGAGGGCCGGCAGCCAGCTGCCACGGGGCTGGGTGTTGCTGGCCCAGCCGCGCGGAGTCGTGGGTGACGTCTGGTTCTTCGTCAAACCATAAATGCCGTTGTCCAGCATCATCACGGTCAGGTCGGGGTTGTAGCGCAGCGCGTGGATCCAGTGCGCCGCTCCGATGGAGGTACAATCCCCGTCGCCCATCACCACGAAGACGGTCAGATCAGGGCGATGGAGCTTGATCCCCGTCGCCACGGGAAGCGCCCGCCCATGAATGCCGTGGAAGCCGTAGGTCCTGAGGTAGTGGGGGAACCGGCTCGAGCAGCCGATCCCCGACACGAACACCGTTTGCTCGGGCACCAGCTGCTCGCTGGTGAGCAGCCGCTGCACCGCGGTGAGCACCGAGTGGTCGCCGCATCCGGGGCACCAGCGTGCCTGGGCGCCCTCGTACTCGCTCAGGGTGTATTCGTGCTCCTCGGCGCCGCCGGCGCAGCCCGGCGCCGCACAGGTGAGCTGGATCATGGCTTCGTCCCCCGATGAATCCGGCTGTGGATGGCCTGCAGAATGGCGTCCGGCCGCAGGGGCTCGCCCGGCACCCGGGTCCAGCAGTCGATATCGATGAGGGTCGCCGCCCGAAGCAGCAGCGAGAGCTGACCCCGCCGCCGATTTTCTTCGGTGACATACGGATCGGCCGGATCATCGCTGTAATTGATCTCCACCGTCATGACCCGCCTGAATCGGACGAACAGCTCCCCGAGCCCGGACTCGAGCGGGGAGAGAAATCGGAGGTGCACACTTGATACTTGGAGTCCCTCGGAGCGGGCGCGGTCCACCGCTTCCTCGATGGCCCCCTTCGTGCTCCCCCATCCGACGATGAGAAGATCGCCCTGCTCCGCCCCATGGACCGCTGGAGGGGCCAGCATCCGCTGCAGGACCGCGAGTTTGCGGCTTCGCATCGTGTTCCCGCGCTGATGCACACCGGCGGAATACGCCACCTTGCTGGCCTCGTCGTGGGAAAGCCCGGTGACGGTATGCATGCCACCGGGCTGGCCCGGCACGATCCGGCGTGACAACCCCGTCTCGGGATCCCAGCCGTACGGAAGCCGGCCCGCGGGAATGGGCGAGAGATCCGGGGGCTCGGCCTGCCAGCGCAGGTCGAGCGCCGGTCGGGGAAACGGGGTGACCCCGGTCGCGAGATTGGCGTCGGACAGCACGAACACGACGGTCCGGAACGCTTCCGCAAGCCGTCGCGCGGTGATCATGACATGGAAACATTCCTCGATGGTCGCGGGGGCGAGGACGATGCGCGGGGCATCGCCCGACTGGGCAAAGAGAACGGCGAGCAGGTCGGATTGTTCCACCTTGGTCGGAAGCCCGGTGCTGGGGCCGCCGCGCTGCACGTCCACGACCACCAGGGGGATCTCGGTCATGACCGCCAGCCCGAGGAACTCGGTTTTCAGCGCGAGGCCGGGTCCGGAGGTGACGGTGAAGGCGACCTTCCCCGCATAGGAAGCGCCGAGAGCCACGCCCGCCGCGGCGATCTCGTCCTCGGCCTGATGCACGATGCCGCCGAAACGCTCGAAGACCTCACTCAAGTAGTGCGACACCGAGGTGGCGGGCGTGATCGGATACATCGCGCAGAGCTCCAGGCCCGCGGCGATGGCCCCCATCCCCAGCGCCTCGTTGCCGTTCATGACCACGAGGGGTCCCTGGTCCGGCGCCGGCGGCACTTCGACGCGGAAGTCCAGCTCGGCCTCGGCCCAGGCGTAGCCGAGCTGGAGCAGGGCGAGGTTCTGCTGGAAGACCTCCTCGCTCTTCTTCCGGAAGGTCCGGGCGACCTGCTCGCGTACCAGCTCGAGGTCGCGGTGGTAAAGCCAGACCAGCATGCCGAGCGCGAACATGTTCTTCCCCTTGCGGGGATTATCGAGGACGCTGAGACACTGCGCTTCCATGGGGACCGGAATGATCCGGTAGCCGCCCCCGGACAGTTCGGTCATCGCGGCGGTCCAGGCAGCCTGTATCGCGGGGTCGTCCGACTCGGCCCATTTGTCCTCGATCAGCAGGATCGCGTCATGGGCCAGGGCGCCGGCGCGGTGACGGGCGAGCAGGACTTGCTCGTTGAAGGCGACGACGAGGTTGGTCTCATCTCCCCAGTTGGTCACCGGTCCGGCCCCGAGCCGGATGCGATTGCCGCTGGCGCCTTCCGGAAGCCGGGGCGGAGGCTGGATCTCGGCTGGAATGATCTCGACGGTCCAGACGCCGTTGCCCATCCGAGCGGAGACCTGACCGAAGATCTGGCCGCACTTTTGGGCGCCCTCACCGGGATCGGAGACGATTTCGACGGTATGCTGGGGAAGCCGCAGCAGGGTCGCCGGGCGCGACGGCGCGGCGGCGACGCCTCCGGTGGACGAAAGGGACTGCGTATCGGTCACGGTATGACCTCCCAAGGTGTGTGCAGGATGCACCCCGGGAGTTGAGCCCAACGCGAATTCTGTGTGAAGAATGCTTTTGGTCAGGAAGCGGACCGTCCGCCGGCCGCCGCCCTCACCGGCGCTTCACGCCCGCTTCACCATGTCCTCGGCTGCTTCCGGACTTCCCGGGGAGGGGATGCCATGACGACGTCGCTGGGCATGGAAGTGCGGCGTGGCAATGGACCTCACCGCCGCTGCGCGAGCATGACGCGGGCGTCCGCGGCCACCGCGCCCGAGGGCATCGCCATGAGCGGATTCACGTCCAGCTCCGCGATTTCCGGGTAGTCGGTCACCAGCAGCGCCACGCGGAGGAGGACGTCCTCGATCGCGCCGCGGTCGGCTGGAGGCAAGCCCCGCACCGCATCGAGCAGCCGCGCGCCCCGGATCTCCCGCATCATGCGGCGGGCTTCCTCGCGGCCGAACGGCGCGATCCGGAAGGATACGTCCCTGAGAATCTCGACCAGGATCCCGCCCAGCCCGAACATCACCAGCGGGCCGAAGACGGGATCGCGGGTCATCCCCACGATCAGCTCTCGCCCGCTCTGCACCATCGACTGCACCAGGACTCCGGAGATGGCCGCGTCGGGTTGGGCGGTGCGCGCCCCGAGCAGGATCTGGTCGAACGCGCGCCGGACCTCCCCGGCGTCGCCGACGTTGACCCGCACACCCCCGACCTCGGTTTTGTGGATGATCGCGGGCGCCACGATCTTGAGCACCACCGGATATCCCATCCGATCGGCGAGTCGCACCGCCTCCTCGGCGCTGGCGGCCAGCTCGCCCCGGGCGACCGGAATGCCGTATGCAGTGAGCAACTCCAGCGCCTCGTCCTCGGCGAGGCGGCTCTTGCCCGCCGAGATCGCTCCGTCGATCAGTCGGCGAGCCCGAGCAGCGTCCACCGGAAGCGATTCGACCGGGGAGAGCGGAAGTTCGCACCACTCCCGCCACTGGCACATCGCGGCGAGGGCTCGCGCCGCCGACTCCGGGAAGATGTAGGCCGGAATCCCCGCCTCGTGCAGCGCCGCCTTCCCCTGCGGCAGCCCGCGGTGCCCCATCAACACCCCGAACACCGTCTTGGTCGGGTGCTCCGTCGCCACCGACGCGATGGCGAGGCTTACGTCCCCTTGCGTCACGCCGAGCGGGGGGACGAAGATGGCCAGCGCGGCGTCCACGCCGGGATCGTCGAGCAGTGCGCCCAGCGCCGCGCGATACCCCTGCGGAGTCGCCGAGGCGATCATGTCCAGCGGATTCCGGATCGACGCTTCGACGGGAAAGAGCGGCGCCAGCCGCGCCACCGTCGCCGGCGCGAGATCGGGGAGCTCGAGCCCCCTCGCCTCGCAGGCGTCGGCGGCGAGGATCCCCGGGCCTCCGGCATTCGTGAGCACCACGGTGCGGCGAGACGTCGGCGCTCGCTGGACCGCGAATCCCATCGCAAGATCGAACAGCTCTTCGATGCTCCCGGCCCGCAGCACGCCGGCCTGTGCCAGCAGCGCGTCCACCGCGGCGTCGCTCGCGGCGAGCGCTCCGGTGTGCGAGGACGCCGCCCGAGCCCCGGCCCGCGAGCGTCCCGATTTGACGACGATGATCGGTTTCCGCTTGGTGATGCGCGAGGCGATCTGCAGGAACTTTCCGGGGTTGCCGAAATTCTCGACATACATCAGGATCACTTCGACGTCGGGATCGTGCTCCCATTCGAGCAGCAGATCGTTACCGCTCACGTCGGGTTTGTTCCCCACCGAGACGAACTGGGAGATTCCTATCCCGAACTCACTGGCGTAGTCGAGCACCGAGAGCCCCATCGCCCCCGACTGGGAAACAAACCCCACTTTGCCATAGGGTGGGAGACTGGGCGCAAAGGTGCCGTTCATCGAGATCGCCGGATTGGCGTTGAGCACCCCCATGCAGTTCGGGCCCACCATCCGCATCCCGCGTCCCCGGACGAACTCGGTCAGTCGCCGTTCCCGCTCGGTGCCCTCGCCGCCCACCTCCTTGAACCCCGAGGAAATCACCACGAGTCCAGGGATGCTTTTCCGCGCGCAGCCCTCGACCACACTCTGGACCAGCTCCTTGGGCACCACGATGATGGCCTGGTCCACCGGGGCGGGAATCGCCTCGATGTCGGCAAAGGCGGGGATGGCGCAGATCGCTTTGGCCCTCGGATTCACCGGATAGACCGCGCCGGTGTAACCGCACCGCACCAGGCTCGCGACGATTTCATGGCCGATGGTTCCCGGCGTACGCGAGGCGCCGACGACCGCCAGGCTCTCCGGCGCGAGGATCGACCGGAGGCTTCCGCTCATCGCCGGTTGCTCAGCAGGTCGGGATACTCGGGCTCCCACATCATGTCGGTCACGGCCGCCGGCAGGTCCGGCGGATGGGGCGCGCCGGAGAGCCCGGCCGTCCACGCTACTTCGGCCACCGCGCATGCGATGAGTCCGCTGACTCGGCGAATGTCGGAGAGCGGGGGGTAGAGAAGCCCCTCGCCGAGCGCCGCGTCGGACACCGTCCCCGCCAGGACGCGCGCGGCGGTCTGGAACATTTCGTCGGTCACCCTCCGGGCGCCCGACACCAGCACCCCGAGCCCGAGGCCGGGAAAAATGTAGGCGTTGTTCCCCTGTCCGGGTACCAAGCGCCGGCCGTCCACTACCACAGGATCGAAGGGGCTTCCGCTTGCGAACACCGCGCGGCCTGCCGTGTGACGGTACGCGTCGAGGGCGGTGCATTCCGAATTGGAGGTCGGGTTGGAGAGAGCGAAGATGACCGGTCGCGCATTGATCTCCGCCATCGCGCCCAGCACATCCGGTGTGAAGGCCCCTCCCCGAGTCGAAAGGCCAAGCAACGCCGTGGGCGCGAGGGCCCGCACCGCCTCGACCAGCGAGGTCACGGGTGCATGCTCGTGGGCGTAGCGGCGCTTGTTGGCGGTCAAATCGGAGCGCCCGGCCACCACCAGGCCCTTCGAATCCATGAACCAGCAGCGCCGGTGAGCCTCAGGTTCCGGCAGGCCTTCCCGGATCATGGCGCCGGCAGCCAGATCCGCGATGCCCGTCGCGGCGGAGCCGGCGCCCAGGAAGAGCAGGCGTTGCTCACGAAGGGGAATGCCGGTGATCCGCGCGGCGGAGTAGAGCCCGGCCAGCGCCACCGCGGCGGTGCCCTGTATGTCATCGTTGAAGGTGCAGATCCGGTCGCGGTAGCGGGCGAGCAGCCCGAGGGCGTTTTCGGTGGCAAAGTCCTCGAACTGAAGCAGGACACCGGGGAACACCTCGTCCACGGCGTCCACGAATTCGTCGAGGAGTGCCAGGTAGTCCGCGCCCCGCACCCGGGGGCGCGGCGTGCCGATATAGAGCGGATCGGCGCGCAAGTCGGCGTTGTCGGTCCCAACGTCGAGCGTCACGGGAAGGCACCAGGCCGGATCGATCCCGGCGCAGGCCGTATATAGAGCGAGCTTCCCGACCGGGATGCCCATTCCATTGGCGCCGACGTCCCCCAATCCGAGGATGCGCTCCCCGTCGGTGACGACGATGACCCGCACTCCCGGCTCAGGCCAATTCCGCAGGATCTGCCGCACCCGCCCCCGATCCTCGGCCGCCACGTAGAGGCCCCGGGTGCGCCGGAAGATCGCGCCGAAGCGCAGGCACGCTTCGCCGACCGTGGGGGTGTAGATGACCGGCATCATGATTTCGAGGTGGCGCACCAGGGTGCGATAGAACAGGGTCTCGTTCCGGTCCTGCAGCCCGGTCAGGTAGATGTACTGCTCCAGCGGGCTGCTCTGGCGGCGGAAATTGTAAAGGATCCGCTCCTCCTGCTCCGCGGGGGAAAGCACCCGCGGTGGCAGAAGGCCCCGGAGGCCGAGCGCGTCGCGCTCCTCCTCGGTAAAGGCGGTGCCCTTGTTGAGGCGGGGATCGTGCAGCAGATCTTCCGCGCGGCGGTGACGATGCTCCAGGGGGCGCTCCCGTTGGGGACGCATGTGCGAGCAATGTATGTCAGGCCTCCCGCTGCTGCCTCTGGATTGCCCTGACGATCACCCCGGCGGCTCGATGGTGCTCAACATTGCTCATCGCCCGGCCCCAAGCCGCGGCCGGCACCTTGGAGGATTTCTTGCGTCGTGGCCTCGCGCCAGCGTTTCATGCGGGGCATGACCTCGGCGAGGAGCACGCGGGCCTCGGCCTCGGGCATGAGGGCTTGCCGGCGCATGATGACGACACAAAGGTCGATCATCTGGTCCATCGTGAGGCCGGGATTCGTAAATGCTCCATCCCGGTAACAGAAATGGCAGTAGTCGTTGACTCGATAGCCCGAACGACTGGTTCCGAAGTCCTCGGGCTTTTCCAACGGCATGCTGCAACTCTGGCAGAAGGGTCCGAGCGGTTCCTGGGCTGACATGGCAAGTCTCCCCGCCGCTATGGCGCACCGATTCCCTCGGGAACGTGGCTCTGCTGCTTGGCGAGCAGCCGGCCGATCGCGCCGGTTTCCTCGGCCACCAGGTCCAACACATTGTCCAGACTCAGCACTCCGACCGGCTGGCCCGCCTCGCCGAGGACCACCAGCCGGCGGGTCCCCGCCTTGGCCATCTGCTCCATCGCGTCCTCGACCGGGGTGTGTTCATCGACGGAATGCACCGGGCGAGTCATTACGGAGCCGATTGGGGTGCGATCGGGATCCAGACCGGCGGCGACGCACCGAATCACTATGTCCCGGTCGGTTACGATGCCGATCCGCTTGGCGCCGTCGATCGCGTCGAGGACGACGAGAGTTCCGACTTCATTCTTGGCCATTCGCTGCGCCGCGACCCGGATCATCTCCTGGGACGACGCGCTGGCCACCACGCGACTGCAGATTCTCCCGACGGTCATGGTTCCCTCCCTGGAATAGGCACCCTGCTCAGCCAAGCTACCGGCCGCGGCTGAACCAGCGATGAAGGCTCCATGAGAGCCTCGTCAGGGGCCGCTGTGGGCTCCCGGGCGTGAAGCCGCCTTCAAGACCGGTTCCCGATTCGCTCACCCGCTGCCTGCGATGCTTGGCGTGCCGAATTGCCTGAGGTCTCGATGACCCACCTGACAGCCGAGCCGGTCCACCAGGGTGACCGGGCGGCCCGGAAGCTCCGCAAACATGAAGCGAAGCTGCGGGAGGATGCCGAGCGCCCGCCGAAGAGTCTGGAACGGTGGCGGATCCTCATGGACGTGGTCGACGAAGGGAGGAGGGTCGTCGAGCTGGCGGACCACAAGGCTCGGTACGCCCTGGTGGTGATGGGCGCGCTCAACGCCGGCGTGTTCCTCATCCTGTCACGGGCTCACCTCCTCTCCGGACTTCCCCCCCTACTGAAGCCGTGGCTGATCGGAGTCCTGGTGGCGTACGCCGGGCTCTCCTGTCTCTTCGTGTACCACGCGATCGACTGCCTGCGGCCCCGCTGGCTGCGGGATTCCGGCCCGCCTGCCGGCGCGGGAAGCAAGACGCGGCAGGGGCTGCTGTACTGGGAATCGATCGGGACCTACGACCTCGAGACGTACCGGAATGCCTGGAATACCGCCCGGATGGAGCAACTCAACGGCGAGGCGGTGATCATCGCCTACCACTTGTCTTTGCTCATCGGCCGCAAGTACCGGGCGCTGGGTCGGTTGTACCAGGGCCTGGCGGTCCTGGTGATCCTGGCCGCGCTTCAGCTCATGGTGTATGCGGGAATCGCCCTCTCGGAGTAGGATCACCGCCCATATCGCCCCTTTCACCTCCCTTTCAGCAACTCTTCACGGGATGCTCCCTAGCATCAGGCGTAGTCGCCCACCCCCTCCCCGTCGATTCGCCGCTCAGGCGATTGCCCGCTCTCCGCCGGCAACGACGGGGGAATCGAACTGGAGGGAATTCATGTACCTGCCGATGCGGCAACCGGTGGAAGGTGGAGTGACCCTCGCCGACCGGCTGCAATCCCGCGGCGTCTCTCGCCGCGAATTCCTCGACTTCTGCGGACGCCTGGCGGTGGTGCTCGGATTGGGCGAGCTCGCGGGCCCGCGTCTCGCGCACGCGCTCCAATCGGTGCAACGGCCAAGCGTGATCTGGATCCAGCTCCAGGAATGCACCGGATGCGTGGAGAGTGTGCTGCGCACCGTCGAGCCGACCATCGGCAACCTCGTGCTCGACACCGTCTCCCTCGACTATTCCCACACGATCATGGCCGCGGCCGGGCATCAGGCCGAGGCCGCGCTCCAGAAGGCCATGAAGGACAACGCGGGAAAGTACCTCCTCATCGTCACCGGCTCGGTGCCCCTGGCGGATGGCGGAGTGTACACCACGATCGGCGGCCGCACCGCCAAGGCGGTCCTCGAAGAGGCGGCACAGGGTGCCGCGGCGATCGTGGCGGTCGGCGCCTGTGCGCACTGGGGTAGCGTACAGGCTGCCCGACCGAATCCCACCGGGGCGGTCGGGGTTTCCGAGGTCATCAAGGACAAGCCGGTAATCAACGTGACCGGCTGCCCTCCGATCGGCGACGTGGTCACGGCGACGGTGGCCCATTTCCTCACCTTTAATCGTCTGCCTGCCACCGACTCCGATGGACGCCCGCTGTTCGCGTACGGCAAGCGAATTCACGATCAGTGCCCGCGGCGGGCGCACTTCGATGCCGGCCAGTACGTGGAGGTGTTCGACGACGAGAACGCCCGGAAGGGCTGGTGTCTCTACCACGTGGGCTGCAAAGGGCCGGCCACTTTCTCCCCCTGCCCGATCTTCCAGTGGAACGGCGGGACCAGCTGGCCGATCGGGGCGGGGCATCCCTGCATCGGGTGCACCGAGCGGAACTTCTGGGATACCATGACGCCGTTCTACGACCGGCTTCCCGACGTGGGAGGCTTTGGCGTGGAGCGGACCGTGGACATCTTCGGCGCCGCGCTCGCGATCGGGGCGACGGCGGGGGTGGCCGCGCACGCCGTCGCCACGGGAATCCACCAGGCCCGGGAACGGCGCAAGCTCCCCGTGCTTCCGGACGACGCCGGGACGCCGCCGACCGCCCCCGGGAAGGAGGAGTAACCCATGGCCGCCACCAGAGTCGTCGTCGACCCGATCACCCGGATTGAAGGGCACCTTCGCATCGAGGCGCAGGCCGAGGCAGGCCGGATCACAAACGCCTGGGCCCATTCGACCCAATTCCGCGGAATCGAGATCATCATGCAGGGGCGCGACCCGCGCGATGCCTGGGCGTTTACCCAGCGGATCTGCGGAGTCTGCACCGTCGTCCACGCGGTGGCATCATGCCGCGCCGTGGAAGACGCCCTCGACATCACCATTCCGCCGAACGCCAATCTGATTCGCAACCTGATTCATGGCATGCAGTTCATTCAGGACCACGTCATCCACTTCTATCATCTGCACGCGCTTGACTGGGTGGACGTGGTGAGCGCGCTGGGTGCGGACCCTGCCGGCACCGCCCGGATCGCCAGGAGCATCTCTCCCTGGCCCAACAACTCGGAGACCCATTTCAGGGCGGTCCAGGACCGCCTCAAGCAATTCGTGGCCGGCGGCCAGCTCGGGATCTTCACCAATGGGTACTGGGGGCATCCCGCGTACAAGCTCCCTCCGGAGGTCAATCTCCTTGCGGTGGCGCACTACCTGGAGGCGCTGGACTGGCAGCGGGACGTCATTCGTGTCCACACCATCTTCGGCGGCAAGAATCCCCACCCGAATTTCCTGGTCGGCGGGATGGCGAGCGCCATCAATCTCGATGGCACCGCGACGATCAACACCGAGAAGCTGGTGGACATTCAGGGGATGATTCGCCGGGCCCGTACCTTCGTCGAACAAGTGTACTGGCCGGACCTGGTGGCGATCGCGGGATTCTATAAGGACTGGGCGGCGATCGGCGGCGGGGTACCCAATTTTCTCGCGGTCGGCGAGTTCCCCGAGGGCGACGTGCGGGATCTCGAGCGGCTCTATTTCCCGCGCGGCATCATCCTCGACAAGGACCTGAGCAGGGTCCACCCCTACGACCACAAGCTGGTCAAGGAATACATCACCAGCTCCTGGTATCGGTACAGCGGCGGCGATGGCGCCGGGCTGCACCCGTGGGAAGGAGAGACCGAACCGGTCTACAGCGGACCCAAGCCGCCCTACGAATACCTGCAGGATCAGAAGAAGTACACCTGGATGAAGGCTCCCCGGTACGAAGGGAAGCCGATGCAGGTGGGACCGCTCGCCCGCATGCTCGTGGCGTACGGATCCGGACACGCCGAAGTCAAGGAGCTGGTCGGGGCCGCGTTAAGCACGCTCAACGTGGGGCCGGCCGCGCTCTTCTCCACCCTGGGCCGGACCGCCGCGCGGGGCATCGAGACGGTGCTGCTGGCCCGGCGCATGGAGGTCTGGTTCGGCCAGCTCATCGAGCGGATCAAGAGCGGCGACACCAGAACATTCGATGGCGCGAAATGGGAGCCCTCGAGCTGGCCGCGTTCCGCCCAGGGGTACGGGTATCTCGACGCGCCCCGTGGTGCGCTCGGCCACTGGGTCCAGATCGAGGACGCCAAGATTTCCCGCTACCAGTGTGTCGTGCCCAGCACCTGGAATTGCTCTCCGCGCGACGGGGAGGGGCAGCTCGGGCCCTATGAGGCGGCGCTGACCGATAACCATCCGTTGCTGAAACCCGACGAGCCCCTCGAGATCCTCCGGACGATTCACTCCTTCGACCCGTGCATGTCATGCGGGGTGCACGTGCTCGATGCGACGGGAGCGCCGATCGTCGAGGTGAAGGTCCAATGACCGCGCGACCGCGTCCCAAGCTCTCCCTCGCCCAGAAGATTCCGCCGCCGACCGGCCGGTATCGCTGGGTCTATCTCTGGGAGTGGCCGATCCGCGCCATGCACTGGACCGCGGCGCTCTGCGTCGTGACGCTGGCCGTCACGGGACTGTACATCGGCAAGCCCTATTTCATGACCAGTGGGGAGGCCAGCGCCCATTTCCTCATGGGATGGGTGCGTTTCGTCCATTTCGCCGCGGCGGCCCTGCTGGTCATGACGGCCATCGTGCGGACCTACTGGCTCTTCATGGGGAACCGGTACGAGCGCCTGTCGGCCCTCTTCCCGGTACGCCCCCGCGACTGGGGCAACCTGGTGAGGATGGTCAAGTTCTACCTGATGATCGATCCTGAGAAGGCCCCGCGGTACCTGGGGCATAACCCGCTGCAGCAATTCAGCTACACCATGATGTACGCGCTCGCCGCCCTCATGGTGGTCACCGGCTTCGCGCTCTATGGCCAGTCCAATCCCGGCGGTCTCATCTACGGCGCCACGAACTGGGTTGGCGCGCTCTTCGGCGGGATGCCCGTCGTCCGGTTCGTCCACCACGTCGGCACCTGGGCATTCCTGATCTTCATCCCGATTCACGTCTACCTCTCCATTCGGGCGGATCACCTCGAACGAACCGGGGTGATGTCTTCGATCATCAGTGGCGGCCGCTTTGTGCCGGCCGACCACCATTTCGTCGATGAGTAAACCGCAAATCCGCACCCTCGTCATCGGGCTCGGGAACCCGCTCATGGCCGACGATGGAGCCGGGGTCGCCGTCCTCGAGCGCCTGCGCGCTGACTGGGATATCCCGCCGGAGGTCGAACTGATCGACGGAGGAACCTGGGGCATGAACCTCCTCCCGATGGTCGAGTCGACCCACGATCTGATTCTGGTCGACGCGATCCGGAGCGGAGCGGTGCCGGGCGCCCTCACGGTGCTGGAGCGGAGCGAGCTGCCGCGGTACTTCGCGCTCAAGCTGTCGCCCCATCAGATCGATCTCCGCGAAATCCTGGCCCTGGCCGAGCTGCGCGGTCTTCTTCCCGAAAACCTGGTGGCGATCGGGATCGAGCCCGAGCGGGTCGAAATGGAGATGGGCCTGAGTCCGCGGGTGAGCGCCGGCCTGACCAAGCTGGCCGATCTCGTGGTGGAGCGTCTGGAGTGGGCCGGGCACCGCTGCCGGCGGCGGATGCCGGTCTATGCATGAGCTGAGCCTGGCCCTCGAGGTTTGCCGTTTGGCCGGCGATGTCCTGACGCGGGAGCAGGGCGCCGCCGTGCGGGGCATCGGAGTGGAAGTCGGCGACGACGCCGGCATCGAGCTGGAAAACTTCCGCTTTTGCCTCGACGCGCTGCTGACCGAGCCCCCATTTGCCGGGGCTCGGGCCGAGCTCCAGGCGGTTTCCGGCAGTACCCTGCGCCTGGTCTATGTGGAGGTCGACGATGGCCGTCCGGACGATTGACGTTCGCGAGCGCGTCATGGCGCGCAACGACCTGCTTGCCGCCGACGTCCGCCGCCGCCTCACCGCCGCCGGGGTGGTGGCGTTCAACCTCGTGTCTTCGCCGGGGTCCGGCAAAACCCTCCTGCTGGAGAGGACCCTCCAGGCGGTGGGTGACGAGCTCGATATCGCGGTCGTGACCGGGGACGTGCAGACGCAGAATGACGCCGACCGCCTCGCACGCCATACGTCACGCCTGGTGCAGGCCGTCATCACGGGCGGGGCATGCCATCTCGATGCCAGCCAGATCACCGCGGCGCTGGATCGGCTCGAGCTGGATCGTCTGCGCCTCCTCTTCATCGAGAACGTGGGCAACCTGGTGTGTCCTGCCGCGTGGGATCTGGGCGAGGCCGCGAAGATCGTGGTCTTTTCGGTGACCGAGGGCGAGGACAAGCCGCTCAAGTATCCCAAGATGTTCCGCATGGCCTCGTACGCGGTGCTCAACAAGATCGATTTGCTGCCGCACCTCGACTTCGACCTGGAACGGGCCATCGCCAACGCGCGGGAGATCAATCCCGCGCTGCGGTTCTTCCGCACCTCGGCGCGGACCGGCGCCGGTCTCCAGGAGTGGTTCGATTTTCTCACCGCGCAGGTCGAGGCGGCGCCCATATGGTGAGTGCTGCGGTCGTATCGGACCGGGCGGCCTACCGCCTGCGTGTCACCGGCCTGGTGCAAGGGGTCGGCTTCCGGCCCTTTGTCCACCGGCTGGCGGTGCGCCACCATCTCGCGGGCTGGGTTCGAAACGCCACCGGCGGCGTGCAGATCGCGGTGGAGGGGCCGCCGGAGGAGCTCGACGGATTCGTCACGGACCTCCGACGTGAGGCGCCCCCGCTGGCCCGGATCGAGGCCGTGGCGCTGGAAAGCGCGGTGGTGGAGGGCCTCGAGCGCTTCGCGATCCTGGTGAGTGAGCGGGAGGCCGACCAGCGCCAGCCGGTCTCCCCGGACGTCGGTGTCTGCTCCGCGTGCGAGGCGGAGCTGTTCGACTCCGCCAACCGTCGCTTCCGCTACCCATTCATAACCTGCACCGACTGCGGCCCGCGCTACACGGTGATCGAGTCCATGCCCTACGACCGGGAGCGGACCAGCATGGCCGCGTTCCGGCAATGCCCGGCCTGCCTCGCCGAATATGGTGAGCCGGGAGATCGCCGCTATCACTCGGAGACAAATAGTTGCCCCGCCTGCGGGCCGCGGCTCTGCTTCTCCGCCACCAGCCCGGGCGTCACCGATTCCGGCGCGGCGCTGGCCGGGGCGGGTCGTCTCCTGGCCCGCGGCGGCATTCTGGCGCTTCGCGGACTGGGCGGCTTTCACCTGGCCGTCGACGCCACCAGCGCCACGGCCGTCGCGAAGCTGCGCTCCCGCAAACGGCGCGATGCCAAGCCCCTGGCGATCATGGTGCGGACCCTCGACGAGGTCCTGCCGCTCGCCTGGGTGAGCGACGCCGAGGCCGCGCTCCTCACCTCGCCCGAACGCCCGATTGTGCTCCTGACCGCACGCCCCGACTCCGGGCTCGATCCCGGCGTCGCCCCCGGGCTCTCCCAGGTCGGGATCATGCTGGCCTACACGCCGCTGCATCATCTGCTGCTTGCTCTCGCCAAGCGGCCCCTGGTGATGACCAGCGGCAACCTCACGGACGAGCCGATCGCGACCGGCAATGTGGAGGCACTCACCCGTCTCGAGTCGATCGCGGACGGGTTTCTGATGCACGATCGCGAGATCGTGGCGCGCTACGACGACTCGGTGCTGCGCGTGGTGTGCGAGCAGCCGGTGTTTCTCCGGCGAGCCCGGGGCTACGCGCCGCTGCCGCTCCCGTTGCCGGTGTCGAGCCCGCGGCCGCTTCTCGCCGTCGGCCCCGACCTCAAGAACACGCTGACGCTGGTGCACGGACGCACCGCATACATCAGCCAGCATGTGGGGGACCTCGAGTCGCCCGAAACGCTGGAGCAGTTCCAGGCCGTACTGGCCGCGAATCGCCGCCTATTCCGCATCGAGCCGGAAGTGGTGGTCCGAGATGCGCACCCGGGGTACCTCTCCACCCGGCTGGCGAGGGAGCTGGGCTTCGAGCGTACCATCACCGTGCAGCATCATCACGCCCATATCGCCGCCGTGATGGCCGAGCATGGCGTGACGGAGCCGGTGCTTGGTGTCGCCTACGACGGCACGGGTTACGGCGACGACGGCACCACCTGGGGCGCCGAGATTCTGGCCGCGGATCTCACCGGCTACCGCCGAGTGGGTCATCTCCTGCCGGTTCCGTTGCCGGGCGGCGATCTCGCGGCGCGCACGCCGTGGCGTGCCGCGCTCGGCTACCTCTCGGTCGAGCCCGGCTTCGCCTCGAGCTTCGCGGCCGCCTTCGAGGGAGTCGATCCGCGGGAGCGCGAGGTGGCCGAGCGGCAGATCGCGCAGGGCCTCAATGCGCCGCTGGCGTCCTCCATGGGTCGGCTCTTCGACGCCGCCGCGGCGGTGATCGGCCTGCGCCGTCACGCGTCCTACGAAGGCCAGGCCGCGATGGAGCTCGAATCCCTCGCCGGACGCCGGCCGGCGACCGAATATCCCTGTCGCTTCCTCGAGGTCGGGGGCCGTCTCGTGCTGGACCCGCTTCCGCTCCTGGCTGTCCTCGGGTCCCGCGGGATGCGGGGGGCGGACCCGGCCGACCTGGCCGCCGATTTCCACGCGAGCATTGCCTGGGCCAGCACCAAGCTCATCCTCCGTCAGGCGGAGTCCACCGGACTCGGCACAGTGGCGTTGGCGGGCGGGGTATTCCAGAACGCGCGCCTGCTCGAGTCGCTGCGGGGTCGACTCGAGGGATTCGGATTAAGGGTCCTCACGCCGCGGCAGCTCTCCCCCAACGACGGCGCCATCAGCTACGGCCAGGCGGCGGTCGCTGCCGCGCTCCTCACCGCCGAAGCGGAGGGCTGAGCGATGTGCCTCGGAGTTCCGGGACGGGTGGTGGAGGTACGCGGAGCGATCGCCCTGGTGGATTTCTGGGGGGTGCGACGGGAAACGCGGCTCGACGTCGTGGACGAGCCGGTCGTGCCGGGTGACTACATCCTCAACCACGTCGGCTTCGCCATCCGGAAGATTCCCGAAGGGGAAATTCGGGAGACGCTTGCGCTGTACGATCTGCTGCTCCAGGAGTCGGAGAGCGATATGATGGCGGCCGACGTCCGCGGCGAAATCGCCGGTGCGCGACCCGAGGCTCCGGTTCCCGATGCCTGAGCTCGTCCGGGACACCGGCGTGAGCGAGCTCCGCTTTCGCGATCCCGGTCGTGCCCGGGCGCTGGCGGCTGCGCTCGAACAGCTCTGCGCGCAGATCGGCCGTGACACGGTGTCCGTGATGCACGTCTGCGGGAGCCATGAACAGTCCATCGCCAAGTTCGGGCTCCGCACGATGCTCCCCCGGTCGCTCAACGTCATCATGGGTCCCGGGTGCCCGGTCTGCGTCACCGATGTCCCCGAGGTGGACGAGGCGGTGGCCCTCGCGCTGGATGGCAAGATCATCGCGACGTATGGCGACATGGTCCGCGTCCCTGGAAGCTCCCGATCGCTGGCCGATGCCCAGGCGGAAGGCGCCCGGATCGAGATTCTCTACAGCGCGGCGGAGGCGGTCGAACTCGCCCGCGACACCACCGAGGAGGTGGTGTTCTTCGCCAGCGGATTCGAGACCACGGCGGTCGCCACCGCGGCGGTCGTGCTCGCCGATCCGCCGCCAAACTTCACGGTGCTGTCCGCGCACAAGTACATCCCGCCGGTCATGGAGATCGTCGCCGAGATGCCGGGCAACCGGGTCGAGGGATTCCTCGCCGCGGGCCACGCCGCGGCCATCACCGGGTCGGCGATCTTCGATCGTTTCGTCGAGCACCACCGGATCCCGATCGTCGTGGCCGGCTTCGAGCCGCTCGATATCCTGGCCGGGCTGGTCAAGCTCCTGGAGTTGATTCGCGACGGAACCATGACCGTCGAGAACATGTTCCCCCGCTGCGTGACGGCGGAAGGGAATCGCAACGCCCAGGCGCAGCTCTGGCGCGTCTTCCGGACCGTCGGTGGCAACTGGCGCGGGATCGCCCACATCCCCAACGGGAATCTCCGGTTGCGCGACGAGTTTGCTCACCTCGATGCGCGGCGCCGCTTCGCCATCGATGTGCGCCGGCTGTGGGAGTACGCCCCGGCGACGCTCACCCAGAGCTGCATCTGCGGCGACATCATGGCCGGGATCGCCTCGCCGGAGCGCTGTCCGCTCTTCGGGAAGGAATGCACCCCGGATGCCCCCGTCGGGGCCTGCATGGTCTCGAATGAAGGGACTTGCAAGATCTGGCACCAATACGGAGGACATCCGGACCTGTGACCGGCCTGCTCGCGGTTCGCGAAGAGCTGATCACCCTGCGCCAGGGCGCGGGGGGCCGGGCGATGCGCCTGCTCATCGAGGAGTGCCTGGCTGCCGGATTCCCGGCGGCGCCGGCGGCCGTGGTCGGACTGACGGCCATGGACGATGGCGCCGCGTTCCCCGTCGGCGATCAGTGGCTGGTGCTCACCACCGATTCGCACGTCGTCCACCCGATCGTGTTCCCGGGCGGAGACATCGGACGGCTCGCCATCGCCGGGACCGTGAACGACCTCGCGATGATGGGCGCGACCGAGCCGCTCGGCCTCACCTCGGCGATCGTCATCGAAGAGGGATTCCGGCGGAGCGAGCTCGAACGGATTCAGCGCTCCATGCGCGAGACCTGCCTCGAGGCCGGCACCGCCGTGGTCACCGGCGATACCAAGGTCATGGGCAAGGGCGAGCTCGACGGGATCGTCATCAACACCACCGGGGTCGCGCTTACGGCGCAGCTGGTGACCGACGCCGGCCTCCGCCCCGGCGATCGCCTGCTCTTCACCGGTACCCTCGGGGATCACGGCATCGCCCTGATGGCCAAGCGGCACGAGCTTGGCTTCGATGGCGAGCTCCGCTCCGACGTGGCGCCGATCAACGGTCTGGTGCGTGCCGCCCTCGCGGCGGGCGGCTTGGCCATCGTCGCCATGAAGGACCCGACCCGCGGCGGCGCGGCCAGCGCGCTCCACGAGATGGCG
>Ga0210377_10001406_pt1 | contig 22088 bp, 21 predicted proteins | sample PLM4_65_b1redo_FD_155480 | JGI IMG/M metagenome (GOLD analysis project Ga0210377, IMG submission 155480) | Groundwater sediment microbial communities from an aquifer in East River, Colorado, USA - PLM4_65_b1 redo | ecosystem: Environmental > Terrestrial > Soil > Riparian zone | place: USA: East...
GTCACTGGTCACTGGTCACTGGTCACTGGTCACTGGTCACTGGTCACTGGTCACTGGTCACTGGTCACTGGTCACTGGTCACTGGTCACTGGTCACTGGTCACTCTTTTAAAACTTGATGAGGAGTCCACCCCAGGAGAGCCCTCCGCCGAAACCCATCATGAGGACCAGGTCTCCAGGCTTTATTACGCCGCTGCGTATGTTCTCATCCATGGCTATGCCGACGGAAGCCGCGGCTGTGTTGCCGTAGCGATCGAGGTTCAGCAGAAATTTGTCTTTGGATATTCCAAGCTTCTTCGAGATGAAATCGATGATCCGGACATTCGCCTGGTGTGGGATGATATGATCGAGCTGTTCCGGAGTTATCCCCTCTTTGGCGGTCAACTCCTCGATGATCTGGGGAATGACATCGGTGGCAAAGATAAAGACCTTTTTCCCCTCCATCTTGAATGTGTTTTCCCGCAGGGTGATGGTTTCGTTGGTGATCGGCTTGCGCGAACCGGAGGAAGGCACCTGGATCAGTTCCCACCCGTTTCCGTCACTCTTTATGATGCTGTGGAGGATGCCTTTTCTTTCCTCGGTTGCTCCCAAAATCACCGCCCCGGCGCCGTCGCCGAAAAGGGGGCAGGTGGTCTGGTCCTGGAAGTCGAGTATCTTTGAATAGGTGTCGGCGCCGATGACCATGACTTTCTTATATTTACCCGACCGGATGAAGTTGTCGGCAATTTCCACTGCATACACATAGCTGCTGCAGACGGCATTCATGTCGAAAGCGAATGCGTTTACGGCGCCAATGTTCTTTTGCACCATGCAGGCCGCTGAAGGAAGTATCATGTCCGCCGTGGAGGTTCCGACAATGATGCAATCCAGTTCCGCGGGATCGATATTTCCATGTTCCATGGCGTTTCTTGCCGCGACAGTAGCCAGATCCGAGGTGGATTCGTCGGGAGCCGCAAAACGCCGTTCTCTCATGCCGGTTCGGGAGAAAATCCATTTATCGGCATCCTCGACCAGGTAATTGAAAAAATCGTTCGGCACTACCCGCTCGGGGATACCCGAGCCCGTTGCCAGCACCTGGGAGTAAATCATCGATGTAACCTCTGTTCCGGCATAATGCCTATCTTGTGAGATCAATACCGCATGCTGAATCCGGCGTGCCGGAGATGTAATTTGGGCGCGGAACGATGAATAGGAGATTAAACTTTCAATGGCCCCGAAGGGGTTTTTTAATTAAGGAGATGATTTAATGAGTCTTTATCGCATATATGGCACATATTTGTCAAACCATTATTCCGGCCCTCTTTTGCCAACCGCGGCATCGATCCAGCTGTACAGCCAGAGTCCGCAGAACGCAGACAGGAGATAGCTTATGACAGGGCTGCCGGTATGCAGACGCTCGATAATGTTCGTTGTGTCAAAAGAACCGGACTTCTGTGCGGAAATGATGAGCGGCGCCAATTGCCGAAGGACAAGATAAAACAGTATGGCTAGTAATATATTCACGGATCCGATAATTATCAATCCTTTAAGCCGGTTACCTTTATAAAGCTGGCCCAGGCCGGGGAAGACGAATGCGGAAAGAAGCGCTTCCTTCACATGGATTTTCATTGCTTGACTCCTGTAAAATTATATATGCGGCGGCGGCGAATTTGATTCGTTTTTATTAAGCCATAAACGCCTTCAGAGGATTTGTCAAGGGATAGAAAACGGTTCAGCCACAATCTTACTATCAGCTATGTGTAATGGCATATTTCCCTGATGGTTGACAGTCTGTCGGAAAGCGGCTAGTATCCATCCAGTTCTCCTGAGAAGAGAGGAATTTCCTTGAAGATAAAAACCTTTTACACCTGCCAGAACTGCGGCAGCCAGTCTCCGAAATGGCTGGGGAAATGTCCGGACTGCAACTCATGGAACACCATGGTGGAGGAAGTTGCGCTCAAATCTGGGCAGGCTGATGTAATGTCCTTTCCCGCAACTGCTCCCCAGCCGATAAGCGAGGTTTCAGGAGAAGCGGAAAAACGCCTTTCCTGCGGGATTTCCGAGTTTGACCGGGTTCTCGGTGGCGGCCTGGTTGCCGGCTCGCTGGTCCTGATCGGAGGAGACCCCGGAATAGGCAAATCCACATTGCTTCTCCAGGCGACAAACCATCTTGCGAAGAGTGTGGGGAGCATTCTCTACGTGTCGGGCGAGGAGTCGGCGCAGCAGATAAGAATGCGCGGATCCAGGATGGGGGTGGACGCCGCCGCTCTCTATATCCTTACCGAAACATCCCTGGAGAAAATCATCACCCATGTCCATCGCCTGAAGCCGAAAGCCCTGGTGGTGGATTCCATCCAGACGATGTTCACATCCGCTATTGAATCCGCGCCGGGGAGTGTCAGCCAGGTCCGGGAAACGGCCGGCAGATTTATGGTGCTGGCCAAGGGGAGCGGAATCCCTGTCTTCCTGGTCGGACACGTGACAAAAGACGGCTCGATAGCGGGGCCGCGCGTACTGGAGCATATGGTCGATACGGTCCTCTATTTCGAAGGTGATGCCGGCCATCCCTTCAGGATACTCAGGGCAGTGAAGAACCGCTTCGGCTCCACCAATGAGATCGGAGTGTTCGAGATGAAAGAGGGGGGGCTGTGTGAAGTTAAGAACCCCTCAGAGCTCTTTCTTGCGGAGCGACCCCTGGGGGTCTCCGGTTCGGTGGTTGTGGCGACCCTGGAAGGGAGCCGACCGCTCCTGGTGGAACTGCAGGCGCTGGTCTGCGCCTCCCCGCTTGGAATGCCCAGGCGGACAACCATAGGAGTCGACCATAACCGGCTGGCGCTTCTGGTTGCAGTGCTGGAGAAAAAAGTAGGCCTTAATCTGGCTGGGCAGGATATTTTCCTTAATGTCGCGGGAGGAGTGAAGCTGAATGAGCCTGCCGTCGACCTGGGGATGGTGGTCGCCGTGGCGTCCAGTCATCTTGACAAGGTGATTGATCCTCAGACACTTCTTCTGGGAGAAGTGGGGCTGGCGGGAGAAGTACGGGGGATCACCCAGCCGGAGATGAGGGTAAGGGAGGCTGCAAAGCTCGGTTTCACCCGCTGCATCCTTCCAGCAGGCAACCTCAGGCAGGTAAAGGTCAAGGGAATGGAACTGATCGCGGTAAAGTCACTGGAGGAGGCACTTGAGAGACTTATGTAGTGTTCCCGGTCGGCGCAGTAGAATAGATTTTTCTTTACAAAACAGGTAACATCTCTTAATATAAAGAAGTTTTATAGACGCAGGGAGATTCATATGGATAATGACAAAAGGGAGTATTTCAGGGGTATTTTGCAGGAAGAGATGAGGGTGCTCCTTGAAGAAGCCGGCAAGACAGTATTGGAAATGACGGCGGACAATACCAACTTTCCTGATCCCAATGACCGGGCGACCCAGGAATCCGACCGGACTTTCGAATTGCGCATCCGGGACCGTGAGCGCAGGCTTATCAACAAGATCAAAGAGGCTTTGGAAAGGATCGATGACGACTCCTTCGGCGTTTGCGAAATGTGCGGGGAAGATATCAGCGATGCGAGGCTGAAGGCCAGGCCGGTGACGACCCTCTGCATAGACTGTAAAATTGAGCAGGAGAAGAAAGAAAAGCTCCGCTGATCCCTCCTTGATACAAATACCTTCACGCCGCTTACCATAGGGACAACGGAGTTTTTATGGCTGGTCGGAATCGAATCTGCCATGCGCAAATCCGGTTTCGAGTAGCGGCTCTTATTCATCTTCCTTCCTTCATGGTTCTACCGTTTTCACGCAAACATTGTTCGATATACGCAGATTATCATTTAAAATCCAGCATACCATATCCCGAGAATGACCTCGATTTTCTCATGCAAGAGACTGTGCTCAAGTCGCTTGTTCAGGCAAAGGATACTTCCGCATGAGCCGAAAGCCCACTTTGACAGGAGTGACAAAGCTCAAAGAGCAGGTCAATGAGCTTACCGCGGCAAATGAGAAACTGCGGGCAGAAATTGAAATAAGTCATAATACCCAATTTGCCCTGCTTCAGAGTGAGCAATTACTTTTGACATTCGTCAATAAGGTTCCGGTAGGAATCTTTGCAACGGGCGAAAACGGCGACTTCCTTTTTGTCAATGAGCGCTGGAGCCGGATCGCGGGAATCGCTCCGGAACACGCTGTCGGAACGGGGTGGACCAAAGCGGTTCATCCGGAAGACCTGAAAGATGTCATTACCGCCTGGAATGCAGCAGCCGGGAAAAAGCGCGAATTCTCCCTTGAATACAGATTCCGAACCGCCTCTGATAAACCGATATGGGTCTACTGCCGCATGCAGGCGAACCTGAGTGAAGCCGATGAGATTGAAGGATATCTGGGGACGATCATCGACATTACGGAGCGGAAGAGATACGAAGAGGAAGTCCGTATCCTGAACGCAGATCTCGAAGAGCGGGTACGCCTGCGGACCAGGCAACTGAGCGTTGTAAGCGAAGATAACAACAAGAAATTCAAAGAAATATCCCTTCTCTATCGCCTGAGCAACACCATGCTTTCCACGATAAAGCTCAACAAGCTGATCCACCTGATCCTTACCGCACTCACATCCGGAGAAAACCCCTTCTTTGACCGGGCCATGCTCTTTTTGCTTAACGAGCGCGCCAGCGTCATGCAGGGGATGCTCGGGGTCACCCGTGAGACCTCCCAGGGTGTGAACAGTACGCCAGGTGAAGATGAAGCGATCCTTGCAGGCCGATGGGACCTGGCAGAAGAGGAAATGGTCCGGCAGCGTGATTCCGAATTCAGTTGCAGGGTAAGGGGGAGCAGGCTGGAGCTGAACAGGAAGGAAAACGTATCTTCACGGGCAGTGCTGGAAAAGAGGCTCATCTTTGTGCCGGATGTGACCAAAGACAAACGGGTGAACAAGGATATCATATCTGAATTCGGGATCAAATCTTTTGCAACCACCCCCTTGATGGCCAAAGATCAGGTTGTAGGAGTGGTGATCGTGGATAACGGATTGTCTGAGAGACCTATCAGCGAGGATGATCTTCGCCTTTTACAACTCTTCATCAATCAGGCAGGGATGGCCATAGAAAATTCCATGCTTTACAACAGGATAGAGGATGCCAATCGCACTCTCCGCGACGTACAGGAGCAGCTCATACAGGGGGAACGGCTGGCGACCATCGGTGAAATGGCCGCGGGGATAGCCCATGAACTGAAGAATCCGCTTGTTTCCATAGGGGGGTTCGCCCGACGTTTGGAAAAAAAGCTCCCAACAGGTGGCATGGAACGTGATTGTGCCTCTACGATTGTCCACGAGGTGGAGCGTCTGGAAAAGATGCTCTCTGAAATTCTCGATTACTCAAAAAAATCCGTTATCCGCTATGCCCAATGCAGCATCAATGACATTGTCGAAGATGCCCTGACCATTGTTGCTCCGACGCTTGAGGAAAGCCGGATCAAAGTAAACAGGCGTTACCCGGGCAAAAATTTAACCTTTCTCGGGGATGGTCCGCAACTGAAACAGGTGTTTCTAAACCTCTTTTACAATGCCCAGGACGCCATGAAAAGCGGTGGACAACTGGATATATCCATCTCATCAATAAAACTCAACGGCAAGAAAGCCATTTCCATAAAAATTGCCGACACAGGCGGTGGCATTCATCCGGAGGGGCTCCATAATATTTTCAACCCGTTCTACACCACCAAGGAAACCGGAACAGGACTCGGACTCCCTATTGCCAACAGGATTGTCATCAATCATGGCGGCAAAATAGAGGTGTCTAATAATTCAGGTGCCGGAGTGGAATTTAATGTGATCATCCCCATCATGGCCTGATTTTTCCCTTCACATGCGCAGCCGTTTCCTGTATATTAGCAAGCCATTATACTCCAGCAGATTTATTGCCGTTTTTTAGGGGATGTAGCTCAGCTGGGAGAGCGATGCGTTCGCAACGCATAGGTCGACGGTTCGATCCCGTTCATCTCCACCAGAAATCACAGGGGCCTGCATTTATATACTGCGGGCCCTTTCATTATTTGGCTTGCTTATTTACATGACAACTGTGAATGGATTCATTGTAAGCTCTTAAACAGAAGTAAAATCCACTTCGTATATTTCTTATCCGTACCTTTATGAAACTGGATTCTGATTCAGCCGGCAAAACCATCTCCCTTGCATCATCGCAAAAATTTCTTGTCTTTAGGTTCCAGGTTTGTTATATATCTAACCCTAATGTAGCGGGGTCGTAGTTAAGATGGTTATAACGCCGGCCTGTCACGCCGGAGGCCGCGGGTTCGAGCCCCGTCGACCCCGCCAAAAAAATACGGGTCATGCATACGCATGGCCTTTTATTTTATCCTCTGTACCAGCAGAAGTACGGAGCTTCCTGTCAAGACGCCATTTCTTACTCCGCTTCTTACTTTCGACCTTAAATGAAAAGTTTTTTTGTCCGGCAAGATTTGACATCTGGTTTTTGAAACTGTAACGTATTTAAAACTATATTATGGTAGCTTCAGGAAAGGGAAATATTGTTGAAAGCGATGGTGGTGGTCCCGACTTATAACGAGCGGGACAATATCGAAAGACTTATTGCTGATATCCTGGCACAGGATGAAGGTATTGAAGCCCTGGTGGTCGATGACAATTCTCCTGATGGCACCGGAGATGTCGTCGACCGGATGAAGGAAGGAAACCCACGCCTGCATCTCCTTCGCCGTTCCGGAAAACTCGGCCTTGGTTCGGCCTACCGCGACGGCTTCAGATTTGCCATGGGTAAAGACGTTGACTATATTGTCGAGATGGATGCGGACTTTTCCCATGACCCGGCGATGCTTCCGGTATTTTTCGAAAAAATTAAAAATTACGACCTTGTTATCGGGTCCCGCTACCTGAACGGCGTGAGCGTGATCAACTGGCCGCTCCGGCGTCTTATGCTGAGCTGCTTTGCCAATTTCTACACAAGGCTCATTACCGGTCTCAGGATTTCCGACTGCACGGGGGGCTTCAAATGTTTTCGCAGAGAGGTTATCGACGCTATTGATCTGAGCAGAATAAAATCAGACGGCTATTCCTTTCAGATTGAGATGAACTATTTATGTGCCGAAAAAGGGTTCCGCATCGGAGAGATTCCGATCATTTTTATTGATCGCCATGCAGGCAGCTCTAAGATGTCGAAAAAAATCGTTCGTGAGGCGGTTTTAGTTGTCTGGAAGTTAAAAATCGGCTCTCTTGTCAGGATTTTTTTCCGGGGAATGCGCTGATGGAAAACGAGGCATGGGGCATAATCTGTGTTATCGGCGTATGGGGCTGGATACTGTCCGTTGTGGGATTTATTGTAAAGGTGTTCCCGGCCGGAGAGCGGTTTAACAGCAGGTCCGCCATGATCTGGGGGGGAAGCTTTCTCTTATTCTATGCATTATGGATAGTGGGGATGATAAATGCATGAATTGGGGAATCTGTGAGCGCTTAGCCATTTGCAGGGGATTTGTTATTTTAATTTAGCTGGAGTTGTGGTAAATTTATAGCTTATGACTATATTCAACTGCAAACTTGGCACTTCCGACAACAAGATCCTTGAAAAGGAGTTTGAAGCCGCTAATCAGGAAATGCTTCGACAAAGCCTGGAGGATCAGGGTTTTTTTGTTTTTGAAATAAAGAAAAAATCGTTTCAATTTCTTTTGGAAAAGGGGTTTGCCCGACGTAAAGTGGATAACAGGGAATTGGTTGCCTTTAACCAGGAACTGCTGGTTCTCATAAAATCGGGACTGCCGATTATTCAAGCGCTTGACACAATCCTGGAAAAGGGGGGGAAGGGAAAGCTGGTCGAAATTCTCCAGGATGTCCGTGAAGAGATAAAGGGGGGTGCATCCCTTTCAGATGCATTTGAGAAACACTCCGGGGTCTTTTCGCACCTTTATGTGGCTTCCATACGCGCGGGCGAGAGGACTGGCGATCTGCACCAGACCATCAGGCGCTATCTGACATTTCTCAAAAGGGTTGAAGGTTTCAGGAAAAAGATTATAGCCGCCTTCATTTATCCCGCCATCCTTATGACCGTGGCCTTCTTTGCAGTGTCACTGCTTCTCCTTTACGTCGTGCCGACTTTTACAAAAATATACGCCGACGCCGGATCTCAACTTCCCCTGCCGACCCTGATCCTGATCTCCTTTACAACCATGCTCAAGAGATACATCCTGATTATTGTCGGGATGATCATTGTCGGCGTACTGTTTTTCCGGCGCTGGAGCAGGACCGAGCAGGGGCGTTTTCTGGTTGACGGATGGAAATTGCGTATTCCGTTCCTGGGAAATATCCTCAAAAAATATGCGGTAACCGGGTTTTCCAGGACGTTTGCGACTGTTCTGGGAAGCGGTATCCCGATAGTGGAATCGCTCAGGATGTCTGTCGGCACCCTGAACAATCAGGTCCTGGAGCGAAGGCTTATGGAAGCGGTTGTCAGGGTTGAAGAGGGGACAATGCTCTCTGTCGCCATAGAAAAGACGAAGATAATGCCTTCAATAGCGCTGAGGATGTTGGCGGTCGGAGAAACAACCGGCGCCCTTGAAGAGATGCTGGGGGAAATTTCCGATTTTTTTGAGGAGGAAATCGACCGGAACCTGCAAGTTCTGACCACGGCCATTGAACCTGCCGTAATGATAGTGATGGGACTCATCATTGGGGTGATAATCGTAACCATGTACCTCCCAATTTTCAAAATCGGCGGGACAGTCGGCTGACAGGTGAAGAAGGTTAAGATATTCGTTCGCTTTGCTCACAGGTAGAGGTTGAGGTTCACATCTTCATCTTTACCTTTACCTTTACCTTTACCTCTACCTGGGTTTTATAGGAAATCATGGGCATTCAGACCAGAAAAAAGATCGGCGAAATTCTGTTGGAGAAGGGTGAACTTACCCAGGACCAGCTGCAATATGTCATTGCCAAACGCAAGACCGTCATTGAACGCTTCGGGGAGATCTGTGTATCTGATGGATTGGCGACTGAAGAGGCGGTCTCGCGCGCGCTTGCTGAACAGTTCGGGTTTGAATTCGTGGACCTGCAGGGGTTTAAGATCGACGAGGCAATACTGAGCGCTTTCCCTCCCGAAATCGTCTACAGGCACAATTTTGTTCCCCTCGCTCAGGAAGATGAAACACTGGTAATTGCCATTTCAGATCCGACGGACGTCATCAATCTCGATGAACTCGAAATTCTGCTTAACAGACCGCTCAAAATCAGGGTTGCAACCAAGAGCCAGATAATCCAGATATTAAAAAGGGGAGAAGGGACCAGCCGCGTCCTCAGAGAGGTTTCCGAAGATTTCATGCTGCAGCTTGTGACGGAAACCGAGAAGGGGGATGAAGTTCTGTCGGTGGAAAAGATTACCGCCGATACAAGTCCGATCATAAAGCTTGTCAATTCAACCATACTTGACGCCCTCACTAGACGGGCAAGCGACATACATATCGAAACCGCCCAGGAAGGTGTTATAATCAAATATCGGATCGACGGTGTTCTCTACAAGGCAACCGAACCTATCGACCTCCATTTCCAGGGACCGATCATCTCCAGGCTCAAGGTAATGAGCGAACTCGATATTTCCGAGCGGCGCATCCCCCAGGACGGCAGATTCAAGGTAAAAATAAGTGATAAATCGATAGATTTTCGTGTATCGATTATGCCCAGCGCTTTCGGTGAGGATGCCGTTATCCGAATCCTCGACAAAGAAAGTATCGCAAACGACCTGAAAGGTCTGACCCTTGATGTACTGGGCATATCCGAGCGAGAAATCAAACGTCTGCGCAAGATGATCGGCGAACCGTACGGGATGGTGCTGGTAACCGGTCCGACAGGCTCAGGTAAAACCACCACTCTCTATGCGGCATTATCGGAGATATTTACCGGAGAGGAAAAGATAATAACCATTGAAGACCCGGTGGAATATCTCCTGCGGGGGATCGTGCAGATTCCGGTCAACGAGAAAAAGGGTTTGACCTTTGCCCGAGGTCTCCGTTCCATTCTGAGGCACGATCCGGACAAAATAATGGTCGGCGAGATCAGGGACCCGGAAACCGCTCAGATTGCCGTCCAGTCGGCACTTACGGGGCATCTTGTATTTACTACGGTGCATGCCAATAATGCATTTGACGTCCTTGGGCGGTTCATTCATATGGGGATCGACCCCTACAATTTCGTTTCGTGTCTGAACTGCGTCATGGCCCAGCGTCTGGTGCGAAAGCTCTGCAATAAATGTAAAGCACCAATATGTTTCTCCGATGAAGCTCTGCGGGAATCGGGCATAGACCCCGATAAATGCAGGGATGCAACCTTTTACGATCCAAATGGCTGCAATGATTGCAACGGCACCGGTTATCGCGGCAGGTCGGCCATTGTTGAACTCCTGGATCTTAACGATACCATTCGCGAGCTTATCATCAGCAAGGCGTCTGTAACCCTGTTGAAAAAGGCGGCAAGGGAGGAAGGAACGATTTTTCTGCGCGAATCGGCGGTGGAAAAGGTTTTAGCGGGGGAGACTTCAATCAGGGAGATCAACCGAGTCACTTTTGTCGAGTAAAGGCGGAAGCAAGGCATGAGGTGTCGGCTTCAAGATGATCGATATAGCTGTTAACGAGAAGAATTTATGATTTTTTCCAAAAAGGCCATGGGAATTGAAATATGTAATGACGGGGCGAGGATCGTTCTCGTGTCAGGCAAAAATGACATGCCCGCTCTTACCGCCTTTTCCACGGCGCCATTCCCCGCGGATACGATGAAATTTTCCCTGCGGGAGGCGAATGTCCTGAACCCGAAGGCCTTTGTTGCTGTAATACGCGAGCTGCATCTGAAACTTCCGCCGCATCCAGATCAGGTTTCTCTGTCGCTGCCGGATTCAACCGGACGGACAATGTTGATGGATATCGAGACAAGGTTCAAAAGCAGGGATGAAGGCGCTGATATTATCCGCTGGAAGTTGAAGAAGAACTACCCTTTCGATATAAATGAGGCCCACCTTGATTATCAGGTGATTCAGGAAAAAGAAACGGGCGAGGTTTCACTCCTGGTCTCCCTGATCGCCCGGCCGGTAGTTCGTCAGTATGAAGATCTGCTGGTAGAGGCCGGTCTTGAACCGAACCGGATTGATTTCACCACGTTCAACCTGTATGCTCTATTCGCGCAGCGCCTGGACCTCTCTGAAAACGCTCTGCTCGTTACCTGCCATGATAACGTGGTCGGAATCCTGATATTTTATAACGGCAGACTGGAGTTTTGCAGGGTAAAAGAGGTGTCCGGAGGTATTTCGGAACCCAACCGCATCTTTCGCGAGATCAACAGTTCGTTCCTGATATTCAAGGAGAAATTTCCCGGTCATTCTCCCACTGAATCTTTCTGCGTTTATTCGGGAGATGACGCCGAGGCGTTCTGCGCCCTGGTTGCCGATGCAACGGGGACCGACCCCGTGCTGCTGGATGCGGAACGGGTTGTCGTCCGGGACAACTGCCCGGGATCCGATGGGAAAACGCTGCGCAGGTATGCCGCCGCCCTTGGCGCCGCCGCAAGGAACCTCTGATGCGACACACGATCAATCTGGCAACCAGAATCTACATAAATATGAGGCGGCTGAATTTTTTCATCGTCGGCGCTCTTATTGTCCTGACCCTCCTGTTGCTGGTCAATGCAAGAAATATTGCAGCGGGTTTCGGGGAGAAGGGGAGACTCAGCCATGGAATCAAGGTTCTTGAAGGCAGTGCAAGGGGAACGAAAAGCGCGGCAGTCCCGGAAAAGGAATATCAGACCCTGCTGGCCGGCATTAAATTCGCCAACGGCATAATCGAACAGAAGAGTTTTGATTGGCTGACCCTGTTCGATAAACTGGAGAGTGTTGTCCCTGAAGGGATCGCTATTGCTTCGATTGAGCCCTCTCCCAAGGATGATGGGCTTAAGCTTGCGGGCATGGCAAAGAATTTCGGCAACTTGAGAAAATTCATGGAAAATCTGGAAGAATCGAAATTATTCACCGAGGTCTATCTCATAAGCCAGACTAATGTCCAGGGGCCGGAAGGCCGCAATGGAACAGGTTTCAGTATCACCTGCAAGGCAAAGTATAGATGAAAACAGATATCTTCCGGCAAATTTTAAAATCTCGGCAGAAGTCTTTTATCTGCATATCCATACTGATAGTGGCGAATCTGGGGCTCTATGTATTTTCGTCGGCTTATCTTGAGCCTCAGCTTGCGGATCTCCAGCGCAAATGGTCGGAAAAGAGAGTGCAGGCAGCCGCGGAACCTGCCATGGATGCAGCTGCCATATACCGGCAGGGGACAGCGGACCTGAAGACATGGCGCGCGAGGATATCCCCGAAGAGGGAGTTTGCCGGATTTATCGGAGAGCTGTTCGAGACGGCGGTCAATAATTCACTCAGAGTCGGGGCGATTACCTATAAACCGTCTCCTGTCAAGGGGGAGAATCTTCTTGCCTATTCTATCGGATTCAATGTTTCAGGCAAATATGCGGCCATCAAGAGTTTCATTGCGGATATTGAGAGGTATCGGGCGATTGCCGTGATCGACAATCTTTCCCTCAACGGCAAATCAGACGAAGAGTTAATTGATATGAGGCTCCAATTGACCGCATACTTCAGGGTGGAGGACTAATGAACCGGCAGAAAATGGCCCTTGCTCTCCTCCTGGTTGTGTTTGCCTTATCGCTTGCATACAGTTTCATGCGCCTTCCGCAACAGGGGAGCGTGCAGAAGCTGAAATATACGACGGGGATGAAGGTCGATTCTTATCGAACGATCAATAAGGGACGGGATGACAATAAACTTCACCTTGAACTCCTGGACAGGGAAATGCCGCGCTTTTCAGGTTTTCGCCGCAACATTTTCCGGCCAATCTTCTCAAACGAGATTAAATTGGCGTCTATTCCAAAAAAATCGTTGAAGCCGGCTCCCTTTACGCCTCCCCCGCCTCCACCTCCGCCTGTCGAAAAGACCCCGGCCCAGATCGCCATGGAAGAGGTGGGACAGTTCGCTTTTCTCGGTTATCTGCAGAAGGAGAACCGCAGGACTGTTTTCCTGACCAAAAACAACGAGATAACCCTTGTGAAAAAAGGTGATAAGATAGTCGGGAAATACGAAGTTGCCGACATTACCGAAAATATGATGACCATTGTCGTTGCGCCGGGAGGAGAGCAGGTTGTCATTCCGCTTCAGCAGAACAGGCCGCTGGCGCGCGGGAGGTAGAATTGTGATACTGAATCTTGAATAAAGGCTTTCCTTTAAGGAGATGACATATATGCGATATATAAAGAAACTTGTTCTGATAATTTCTGTTCTGCCCATTCTCGCAGGCTGCGCCGGAGGCCTTAACGCCTTCAACAAGGGGCAGAAACTGGAGAAGCAGGGCAAACTCGATGAAGCGATAATGAAATACGCCGAAGCGGCAGCTGCCAATCCTGATGCGGGTGAATACCGGATGCATCTTCTCAAGGCCAGCGAAGTGTCGGCCAGGGTCCATTTCAAAAAGGGTGAAGATTATCGGGCTGCCCGGAATTATGATGACGCCATCCGTGAATACCAGACCGCGTATACCCTGGACTCCTCGTTGGATCGTGCGGTCCAGATGAGCGACCTTGTCATGAAGCTGAGGAATTCCCGCAGATTTCAAAGTGAAGGTGAGGAGTTCGAAAAAAACCGCAAGATGCGCGAGGCTCTCACCTCCTACAAAAAGGCCGCAGAGCTTGATCCGGAAAATGCTGAAGCTAAAGCGGCCGTTGAACGGCTCCTGAAAAGCAGGAAGACAAAGCTGGACGGTTTCGAGCTCAACTTCAAGTCCACCAAGCCGATCACCCTCAAATTCAGGGACGCGAAGATCAAAGAGGTCTTCAATATACTTTCCCAGCTTTCGGGAATCAATTTTGTTTTCGATGAAGGGATGAAAGACTCGAACGTCACTATCTTCCTGGAGAACGCCACGTTTTATCAGGCCATGGAAATTCTCACCGGCATGAACAAGCTTGGGAGAAAGGTGCTCAATGAGAGCACCATAATAATTTATGCAAAGACACCGGAAAAGGACAAGCAGTATGAAGAACTGAAGGTGCAGACCTTCATGTTGAACAAGCTGGACGCCAAAAAGGCGGTCAACCTGATCCGGACCATGCTCCCGGCAAAGAAGATATATGTGAACGAAGATATAAACGCCCTGGTCATGCGCGACACCCCCGAATCGATCGAAGTGGCGCGCAAGGTCCTGGAGGCGAACGACATACCGGACGCGGAACTGGTGCTGGATGTGGAAATCATAGAGATATCCAAGAGCAACACGGATAATTTCGGGCTCGTGCTCAGCAAGTATGCGGTTTCGACGGCAGCTGTTGCCCCAACTGGGTCGTTTCTTTCCGATTCACTCACATCAACAGCAACCGCTGGGAGCACTGCAAGTACAACGGCCAGTCTCCTGCAAGTATTCAACTGGCGGGGATTCAGCGGGTTCCTGACGGTGCCGAATGCCACATACAATTTCGGCAAGACCCTGGCCAACGGCCAGACCCTGGCCAATCCGAAGATCAGGGTCAAGAACCGGGAAAAATCCAAATTCAACGTGGGTACGCGGGTCCCCATCACGACAACGTCATCGCCGGTGGGGGGCGGGGTCAGCGTCAATGTCCAGTACGTGGATGTTGGTGTTAAGGTGAACGCCGAGCCGACCATACAATTGAACAATGACATCAACATAAAGCTGGGTCTGGAGGTAAGTTCGGTGATCAACTCGCAGACGATTGGCGACTCGACCGCACTGGCGACCGTGGTGACCATCGGCACCCGCAACCTCGACACAGTATTGAGCCTCAAGGACGGGGAGACGAGCATTATCGGCGGGCTCATCCAGGACAACAGGACCGACAGCAAACGGAAGATATCATTTCTTGGCGATATTCCCATCATCGGCCCCCTTCTGACAGGCACGAACAAGACAAACGACAAAACCGAGCTGGTCCTGGCGATAACCCCCCACATAGTCCGCGGCATAACCGCGCCGGATGCCGATGTGGCGTCGTTCTGGTCGGGGAAGGAGGATGATCCTTCGCTTGCCAACCCCTATGGATCATTTGAACAGGAACCTGATATCCCCGCACCTCAGCCGGTCCCTAAAGCCATGACCGCCGCACCGGCTGCGATGACGGGAATGGCCCAGCCTGCCGCCCCGGCCGTGCCGGCGCTGCCGACGGCGCCGAATACGCCCGCTGCTCCCCCTGCCATGCCTGTAGCACCCCCTTCCCAGGGAGCACCGTCAGCGCCGGGCGGACAGATTGCACCTGCCCCACAGACGAGCGTTGTTGCGCCTCTCCTGCCGGCTGCTCCAGGACAGGCCGCGGCTGCCAATGTGCCATCCCGGATAAACCTGAATATAACCGCTCCGTCCTCGATAAGGGTGAATGACCGGTTCAATATCAACATTGTTGCCTCCAATGCGACTGACCTGAATAATGCGCTGTTTGTTTTGTCCTTTGATCCGGCACTTCTGGATTATGACGGAGCAAGCGAAGGCGCTTTTCTCAAAATGGACGGTAAACAGACCAGTTTCCAGGCAACCGGAGTAAAAAACAGCGGCCAGGTCTCGGTCAACCTTCGCAGGGCAGGAAATATCGGAGGTGTAACCGGATCAGGGGTCCTGGCCGTGCTGTCATTCAAGGCAAAGGCCCCTGGAACTGTAGGGCTCGGATTTCTGAGTTCGGAATTCACCGATGCCGCTGGCAAGTCGCTCAGTGTAACTCCTTTCAAAGCCTTTGTGGATGTGAAACAGCCGGAGAAGACACCGTCAGCCCCATGAAGACAAAGCTCGACAACATCCGTGGTCTCAGTCTCATCGAACTGATCGTGACCATGATTATCCTTTCCGTTCTTTCCCTGTTGATCCTGCCGTCGGCCCAGATGACGATGAAAAGGAATAAAGAGATCGAGCTGAGAAGGGAGTTGCGACTGATCCGTACCGCCATCGACGATTTCAGGAAAACATATGACCAGGCCATAATCGAGAAAAAACTTATGGCCTCCCTGAACAAATCCGGCTATCCCGAGACACTGCAGTTCCTGGTGGATGGGTATGATTTCGGCGGATTGGTCAATTACAAGAAAAAATTCCTGCGCAGGATACCGGTTGATCCTTTCAACCACTCGAACCCCGGTGAAGAGCCTAAATGGGGGCTGCGCGCATATTCCGACCAGCCCGACAGCACAACATGGGGAGGGGAGGATGTCTATGATGTCTTTTCGTTGAGCGAGGGAACGGCTATCGACGGGACAAAATACAAGGACTGGTAACCTGATGCCGAGAAAGCTCTTGAAGAAATATATTAAATCGACTGCTGCGAGGAATCTTGACTCCACATGCAATTCCCGGGGCAGGGGATGCAACAACAGGGGGTTTACCCTGATAGAGCTGATGATCGTAGTCAGCATCATCGGCATACTTGCGGCGATAGCGGTTCCCAATTACCAGTGGGGGATTATCAAGGCGAAAGAGGCGGTCCTCAGGGAGACCCTCTACAACTTCCGCACGGTACTGGACCAGTATCGCGCCGATCAGGGGAAATACCCCGATTCCCTCCAGGAACTGGCTGACAAAAAATACCTGCGTGACATCCCCGCGGACCCTTTCACCAAAAGCAAAGATACCTGGGTGGTATTGCCGCCGATTGAACCAACCGGTGATATTGTAACCGAAGAACGGGGAAACGGCGCAGTCTATGATGTCCACAGCGGTTCCAATCTTATCGGTTCCAATAATGTCCCCTACAATGAGTGGTGACGCTGTTCACAGTACTATATTCCCCGCGGCCGCACTGTTCTTGCCGTTTGACTGAGAAAAGGCCCTTCAATGATTCAGCTGCATAATGTTTTCATGTCCTATCAGAGTGACGCTGCCGCATTGAACGGTATCAACCTGAGGATTCCCAGAGGGGATTTCGCTTTTTTGACCGGTGTTTCAGGCGCGGGCAAATCCACGCTCCTGAAACTCCTTTATGTTGAGCTGGTCCCTTCCCGCGGACAGGTCCTGATCGACGGCCAGAATATCAACAGGCTTTCGCGGCGGCAGGTCGCTTATCTGCGCCGCACCGTCGGGGTTGTCTTTCAGGATTTCAAGCTCCTCACCAGCCGAACTGTCTTTGAAAATGTGGCGATAACCCTTGAGGTACTGGGGTGGAGCAAGAAGGATATCGGCAAGAAGGTTTACCACATTCTGAAGCAGGTGGGGCTGGAACACAAGATAACTTCAACGCCGATGCGTCTTTCCGGCGGGGAACAGCAACGAGTGGCGCTGGCGCGCGCCCTTGTCAATGATCCGAAAATTCTTCTGGCCGACGAACCGACCGGCAACCTCGATGAGGAGAATAAAGAACATATACTCAACATATTCAAGGAGGCCAACATCCGCGGCACAACAGTGGTTGTGGCCACTCACGACCGGCGTCTCATCGAGCATTGTCACAGACGCATGATTGTCCTGGAAAAAGGCCAGATTGTGGAGGACTCCGATGTCCCGCAATAAGCCCGCAAAACGGCCGAGATTGACCAATGAAGGTTTTGTCGGAAGAACGGCGTACTTTACGTCCAGGGCTCTGAACAACATCCGCCAGAACTTTCTCCTGAGCGTGCTGACTGTAGGCACCATAACCATAGCCATGCTCATCATTGCGCTCTTTCTTCTTATATTCGTAAATATAAAAGGTGCAACCGAGGATTGGAGCAAGAGGGTCCAGGTCGTCGTCTATTTCGAAAAGGAGCTGGAGACCCGTGAGATAACCGCGTTCAAGTCAAGGATTGCTTCACTGAACGGGACGGATAAAGTGACATACGTGTCGAAAGAAGAAGCTGTAAAACGCTTCAGGAACAGGCTGAAAGGGCAGGAAGCGCTGCTGGAAGGTGTGTCCGCCGAGGTGCTGCCGTCATCTCTGGAGATTTCCCTGCAGAGGAATAACCGCGACAGCGATGCCGTTGCCGCTTATGTCGCAGGACTCAAAAAGATCCCGGGAATCGGTGAGATTCAGTACGGCGATGAATGGGTCAGGCGCTTTTCCGCTTTCATGAATTTCATGCGTCTTGTGGGGGCGCTGCTGGGAGGCTTTCTGCTCCTGGCGGTGATTTTTATCGTCTCCAACACCATCAAGCTGACCATTTACGCAAGGAAGGACGAGCTGGATGTGCTCGGACTTGTGGGCGCAACCAGGTTTTTCATTAAAGCTCCTTTTCTGATAGAGGGAATACTCCATGGCGCGGTGGGCTCGATCCTGGCAGTGATTATTCTTACAGGATGTTATCTGGCCTTCCTGCATAATGCCGGCAACTTTCTCTCATTTAATCCCGCCGATGAAGGGCTGTCGTTTCTTCCAGCCGGATATCTTGCCGGAGTTGTGCTGGGAGGGATAATACTCGGCTTCCTGGGTAGCCTTACATCTTTGAAAAGGTTTATTAACTGAACGTCATGTGGAGAATCTGCCTGATCATAAGCTTGCTGTTCCTTCTGTCAGTCGACAGTCCCGGTTGCGCCGATGTAAACGATCAACTGCAGGGGATCAGAAAAGAGATACGCGAAAAAAAGCTCCTTCTGAAAAAAAACAGGAAAGTGGAAAACAAGGTCAGTGGTGAGCTGGAGAATATCGGGAAAAATCTTCAGGAAAAGGAAACCACGCTTTCAATCCTGATGCGGGATCTCAAGGGTGTGGAGACTACTCTGCAACGGACCCGGGCGGAAATAGAGACGGTAAGGGTTGATGCCGAACGGAAAAAAGAGCAGATAAAACAACGACTCACTTCCATCTACAAGGCAGGTGAAATAGGCGGAGCCAGGGTGCTCTTTTCCGCGGAATCGTTTCCGCAGATGATGGAGAGCATGCGTTATATGAAGGCGGTCCTGAACAATGACAAGAACCTGTTTTCAGAGTACAATGCAAGGATGGAGAGGCTCAAGTTATTGAGAAGCTCACTGGAAGGCGATGTCGACCGCAAGGAGATAATCAGGAAAAACATAGAAGTCAAAAAGCAGGAGATAGAGGCGGAAAAGAAGGAAAAGGCTGCATATCTGGGTAAAATCAGGGATGACAAAAAAACGTATCTTTCCTCGCTTAAGGAGCTTGAGGCAAATGCAAGAAGGCTTCAGGTAATGGTGGAAAGGCTTGAAGCAAGAGCAAGAAAGAGCTATACTGTCAGGAAAGAGCATAAATCCGTCCCGGGAGGCCCCACGCAGCCCGCAGTTCCCGACAAGGGTCTCGGTGCACTGAAGGGGCGGCTATCCATACCGGCCAGGGGAGAAATAATCGAAGGGTTCGGCCGGCACAAACACCCCGAATTCAACTCCTATACCTACAGCAACGGCATTTCCATAGCATCCGCGCAAGGAGCCGACGTCCGCTCTGTTTACGATGGCCAGGTGATTTTTGCCGACTATTTCAAGGGATACGGAAATATGGTCATTGTTGACCATGGAGGCGGTTTTTTCAGCCTGTATGCACATACCGGCAGGATTATGAAGAAGGTCGGGACAACTGTTTCGAGAAACGAAGTCATTGCCAGTGTGGGGGATGTCGATTCCGCCAGGGGACCGATGCTTTACTTTGAAATACGTTATCAGGGGCGACCTGTAGATCCGTCGCCCTGGTTCAAATAGAAATTTATCTCAATAAATATAACTAAACAGGAGTTAAGGGAGGCGAGATGTTAAAAAGCAGCAAAGGCAAGAAGATAGCCATTTTTATTGCCGCCATTTCAGTGGTGGCGGTCTTTCTCGGCGTCAGCGTCCAGCACCGCTGCACTGCGCAGGCGGCAAACGATTATGAATCGATTGAACTGTTCACCGATGTGCTTTCCATAGTGAAGAAAAGCTATGTTGAAGAGGTGGACACCAAGAAACTGATTTACGGCGCGATCAATGGAATGCTCTCTTCCCTGGACCCGCACAGTTCCTTCATGCCGCCGGAGATGTACAAGGAGATGAAAATAGAAACAAAAGGGTCATTCGGCGGTCTGGGTATAGAAATATCCATCAAGGACGGGATGCTCACTGTAATCTCGCCTATAGAAGACACACCTGCATACAAGGCGGGAATAAAATCCGGCGACCAGATATTTAAAATTGACGACAAGTTCACCAAAGACCTGAGCGTAATGGAAGCCGTAAAGCGGATGAGGGGTGCCAAGGGGACCAAGGTAATCCTTACCATCATGCGCGAAGGTTTTGAAAAACCCAAGGAATTCCCGCTGATCAGAGATGTTATCCAGGTAAAGAGCATAAAATTCAAGACGCTGGATGACGGGTTCGGATACATAAGGGTTGCCCAGTTCCAGGAAAAAACCGACGACGACCTCTCCGCGGCCTTTGAAGCTCTGAAGAAAGGGAATGGCGGGAAACTGCGCGGGCTTGTACTCGACCTCCGCAATGATCCCGGCGGACTTCTTGACCAGGCTGTCAGGGTTGCGGACCACTTCCTGGCGGACGGTAAACTTATCGTCTATACGGAAGGAAGGGAAAAAGACTCCAAAATGCGCTTTGCCGCCCGCAAGGGGGACAAAGAAGCCAATTATCCCATCGTTGTACTTATAAACGGCGGTAGCGCAAGCGCATCTGAAATCGTCGCCGGCGCCCTCCAGGATCATAAGCGCGCAGTAATCATGGGTACACAGAGCTTCGGCAAGGGGTCGGTCCAGACCATTATTCCGCTTTCCGACAACTCCGGGCTAAGACTTACCACTGCCAGATATTTCACACCCAATGGCCGTTCGATCCAGGCAAAAGGCATTTCTCCTGATATCATAGTGGAAAGGCTCGAGCTGGTTACTACTGAAAAGAAAGAGGGGATGCACATAAGGGAAAAGGACCTGGAAAATCATTTCGAGACCGGTGAGAAGGTGCCGGTGCAGGAGAAAAAGATCGAGAAAATTCCGCCTTACAAGTCCGATGAACAGATCAAGAATGACTACCAGATATTAAGGGCGCTCGACCTCCTGAAGGGATGGGAAATCCTGAAAAATATAGGACCAGCCTCCTGAACGATGATATCCATATGAAGTTACGGAGCAGGTTTTGACTGCCTGCTCCGGAACTTCACAGATGGGCGCCATAATGTCGGTGCTTTAACTGATATTTATATGTTGACATATTGTAACTTATGGTATAGTAAATGTTAATATAGCGAAAATATGTTATTACCGCGAGGGGGGAAGCCATGGGACGGGGAAAAAGTATCAAGAAGAGTGATAATACCGAAAAACTGACGGTATGCACCTTTGGCGGGCTTTCAATTTATTATCAGGGTTTGCCGATCTCAATCATCTGGGAAAGTCAGAAGGCGCGCCTTCTTTTTTGTTACCTGATGATTACCAGCGATCAGTGGGTCCACCGCGACAAATTCATTGAAATGCTCTGGCCGGGATGCAACGGCAGCGCCGGGGCGAACAATTTCAAGACCACCCTCAGCCGCCTCAGAAAGTCGTTCTCCGGTCCCAGGGTAATCAACCCGGTCATGACCCAGGGGGAAGCGGTAAGGATCAACATCCACGATATAGAAGTCGATGTAAGCCAATTCAGGCAAAATGCAGTTGCCGGCATAAAATTCATCTCCAGAGGTGAATCAAAAAACGCGAGGGAATGTCTCGAAACCGCACAGGATCTCTATACAGGCGAATTCCTGCCTGAAGAGCCTTTCAACGGATTCATTACCGATGCCCGTAATGAACTTGCCGAACTAGATACTTCCGTTGTCAGATACCTTCAAAGGATCTATACGCAGGAAGGCGACAATGAAGCATTGGAGGCCTTTCAGATACTCAACAGAGGTCTAATCCCCCATCCCGCCTGAACCTCCCCACTTCCCGAACCGTCAAGCAGCAGGCTCCATCAGCATAATCAAAGGCGTTGGCAACCGTCGTCGCCCCCTCTTTTTCTGCGCAGTTTGAGCGGATGTGAACAAAAGAGGCGGAAAAGGCGAAAAAAGGATTGACTTAAAAAGCCTCATTTGTTATAAGAAAAAGCTCGTTGAGCGGGAATAACTCAGTGGTAGAGTGCGACCTTGCCAAGGTCGAAGTCGCGGGTTCGAATCCCGTTTCCCGCTCC
>Ga0210377_10001407_pt1 | contig 22088 bp, 17 predicted proteins | sample PLM4_65_b1redo_FD_155480 | JGI IMG/M metagenome (GOLD analysis project Ga0210377, IMG submission 155480) | Groundwater sediment microbial communities from an aquifer in East River, Colorado, USA - PLM4_65_b1 redo | ecosystem: Environmental > Terrestrial > Soil > Riparian zone | place: USA: East...
CTTGGTTTGCAACCATTTCCGGTTGCTGCAGGCGATCCAGCAGCCCTTCCTTCAGGCAGAATTTAACAAATTTTTCGTCACCGGTGAGGTCGTGCCCCCTTGCTGAACCGTCGCAACGCAAAAGGAAACCCATACCCTCGTCATTCAGTTCGTACAGTTCGTCCTTGTTTATATGATAGAGATAGGGTGTTTCGAGGTTTTTCAGGGCCATGCCGGGGGATAGCCTAAGGTATGCGTCACGCCATCCGATTCTACTCATCGCCGATCTCCGGCAAACACTCCATGGAGACGACTCCTGCTTCCGCGAGCAGCGCCAGAAGGATAAACCCTCCGCACGGCTCGGCATCCGGTGGGGGAGACTCCGACCGGAAATCGCAGTCTTCAGCGCGGAATGGGCAATCCCGGCAAACGGCTTCTCCTTGAGCGGCGTCTTTCCAGGAAGTTGGGATCGGCCCCGGTTTCACCCCGGATAGCGCTTCAAGGGATAGCACCCCTCTTTTCATGAGTATTTCCAGAAGTCGGGCCCCGTCGCATATCATTTCTTCCTTCACCCCTTCACGGTAGAAAGAGCAGAACGGTCTGCAGACGAAATCCTTGATGTCTCTTTTAGCCATCTCTTCAACTCCCTTAAAAAAACAGGGCCGACAGCATGAACCATCGACCCTCAGAAATGAACATTAACTTTTCAGCATGTTTGCTTGCACTTGCAGAGACCTCTGGCGACTCTTCTGACCTTGCGGATCTTCATGGTTCCCTCCTTTCTTCGCCTAAGGTGGCATCTCATCTTCAGGCCATCTTTAACCGTGCTTCAAGCACCAAATCCTCAACGTAGCACTGCTACGTCTGCGGTTTAGTTCAATCAGCCCGGCCAAATCTGACCTAAATCTGAGCGCCATATTGTTCCACCTATTTCTTGAAAGGCCCTTTGGCGAGTTTCATGGATGAAATTCTACAACTGAAACCGAGGTTGTCAACCGGACTGTTACGAATTAAAAGCCTTTCGATACTCGCTGAGCAAATGACCCTTGTTCCCGCTGTCTATAATGTCCCATGGGAGTAATTCGTCCAGTGGGATATTCCGATAGACCAGGTGGTCGGTCTTCAGGCCGATCTCCTTCGCCCCCTTGCGCCAGTTCCCCAACTCGGCCGCTCGCACGAGAAGAGCTGCAAGCCGGCGGTCGCCCCGGGAGAGGAGTGCCTGCAGATAGGCGTCCCTGGGGCTTTCCGAAATCATCCTCAGATTGGCGAGGCGCCCGACAGCCTGTTGCAGGAATTTGATCTTTCCTTCCAGCGACTTCACATCCTCCATTGCGCACCATTGAAACGGTGTGAACGGCTTGGGAACGAACGGGTTGACCGAAAGGGTGATCTCTCCGAGACGCCCCTTTGCGCGCGCCGCCGCTATGACCCGCTCCCTAATCTCCATGACCATGGAGACCATCTCCTCCAGGTCGGTCGTGGTTTCGGTGGGGAGGCCGATGATGAAGTAGAGCTTCAGGTTGAGAATGTCGTTTTCGATCAGCCGGTCGCAGGCCCTGAGAATCTGTTCCTCGTCGATATCCTTTTTGATCAGGTTGCGCAGCCGCTGGGAGCCCCCTTCCGGGGCAAGGGAGACGGTCTTGTGGCCACTCGCCTTGAGGACGTTGATCAGGTCGTGGTCGAGGCCGTCAATACGCAGCGACGAAACGGAGACCTTTCCCCCCTGTTCGAGGATATACCGGCAGAGCTCGCCGATCTCCCGGTAATCTGAGACCGCCGCCCCCACTAACCCAAGCTTTTTGTGTCCGGCGAGACCCTTGTCAACTTCTCTCTTCAGCAGATCCAGCGACCTCTGCCGGTATGGCCGGTAGATGAAACCGGCGGCGCAGAAACGGCAGCCTCGGGGACAGCCGCGGGAGAGTTCGATCAGGTGCATGTCGGAAAACTCGGTATCCGGTGTGAATATTTCGGAGATGGTAGGAAGCCTGTCAAGCTCGTCGCTCCACTTCCTTGTGACGCAAGGAGGCGCACCCGGAAGGTTATGGATCTCCTCGACCCGCGGCCCGTCGTAACTCACCTGGTAAAGCGCCGGCACATAGATGCCGGGGAGCCCGGCGGCCCGCTCCAACAGGCTTCTCCGCTCCAGCCCTTCCTCACGGAGCAGGGCCAGAAGTGGGGGGAGAAGCGCCTCCGCCTCGCCGACGCAAACCAGCTCCATGAATTCCGCCACCGGTTCGGGATTGAGAAAGAGGGCCGCACCCCCCGCCATGATGAGGGGATGGGTGTGGTTGCGCTCTCTGGCATAGGGGGGGATGCCGGCCAGGCTGAAGATAAGTGGGATATGGAGATAATCGCTCTCGAAGGAGACCGAAAAGGCGATGACCGAGAAATCGGCGAGGGGCCGCTGGGATTCCAGGGAGAGGAGCTGAGTGCGGGACTTCCCGTACTCCTTCATATCCTCCGGGTCGGGGAGAAATGCCCGCTCGCAGACGACATCCGGTTGGGCGTTTAGCTGGGCGTAGACCGCCTGGAAACCGAGGTTGCTCATGGCGGTCCGGTAGCGGTTCGGGTAGACAAGACAGACCGTAAGTTTCCCCCCCCAGTTTTTCGGGGTCGCCCCCTTCTCAGCGGCAAGAATGCGGCGGTATTTTTCTATTATCTTCCAGGACATATTACCCGATTTCCAGCCATCCTATAATCTTCGCCCCTGCATCATTAAAAAAGGTTGTACGGTGGTTATCGGAAAAATGATAAAGCTGCTTGGAGCGGATTATTCCTGGATCTTGCTATTATGTTTTTGTATCAGATACAAATTATTGGAGTAGTCCTGAAAGGATCTCTGTCAGCGGCCAATCGCCTGCGAGGTTCGCCGAACTGATTTGTTGGCTGAAAATTTTAGTCGTATTTGCTGGGCAATGCTGGAACCTGCCAGCGCCAGGCAGGCCTGTCTCAGTTGTTCAACCTGCTTCAGCCGGAGAGTAATTGCTGCGGAACTCATATCAATCTTCATCCGTTATGCTCCTGAGATACTGAATATCGTCCTGGTCCTGGCCGCTCCCGCGCAGGGACTTGAGGTGTATAAGACCTTCAGGCGAAACAACGCTCAAGACGCCACCTTCCCATTCAACGCTAAAGCGGCTTTCCCATGCTTGACGGGTCTCGGGTGTTACAATCAGCAAGTCCAGAGAGAAAACCTCGCCCGAATTGGAATCAATTCTGCTGATCCGTTGCATCAGAACTTTACCCCCCTGGAACTCCATCGGCATTGCGTTCAGGATGAACCCCAGATCGTGGACCGCCTGCTTTGTCAGGTCAAGTGAATCAGCCTCGATCATGATGTCAATGTCAAGGGTGGCTCTTGGCAGGGCATATACAGCCATGGCCAGTCCGCCGCAAAGCGCATACTCGATTCTATGTTCATTGAGGGCAATGATTATTTTTTTGAATGCATCCAAAAGATCCATGTCCATCCTTTCATATATTCCAACCATTTCCTTTATCGTCTAACATATTGTACAGCAGTTATTGTTCATCATTCACTCGCATTAAATCACGAGTTTCTTTGCATACAATGCTGAAATCTACTACAAATTCAGAATGTTGCAAGAAGAATGTTTTGTTGCTGAATAAAGCTCTATCAGATTTAATGAGCACGCCTTCCTTCGGGCTTCTCACTTATCAAGAAGTTCTGAGCCCTTTCCTCATCACCTGATCATCAGGTTTTCCAGTATCAGGGAACCTGCGGATACCGTCACTGTGCCGTCTATCAGGGTAAATCCATCGTTATTCTTAAAACCGGTGTCATAGCCGCCACTGATAGTGACGTCCTTTACCTTGCCGCAGTCGAAATCTTCCTTAAACTCCGTGCCCCAGACCTTGATGGTGCTGCCTGACGGAGATTCGTCATAGGCGGCCTGAAGAGTCGGGAAATAGGTTGTCGTATCGCCGATGCGTACCCTGTGCGCAGTGTCTTCGGAGAAGTTTGCGGTGACATTCCTGTCGCGGTCCATGGTCAGTACGCAATCGTTCGTGCCGCTGCAATCACCGGACCAGCCGGTGAAAACGGAGTATACCGGATCTACATGGAGCGTCAACTGAACGTTGCTGACGAACTGGTGTGTGCACTCTACGCCGCACGTAATACCTGTAGGGATACTGCTGACCGTGCCGCCGCCGGTTCCGGTGAGGGTTACGGCCAATGACTTGCCCAGGTCAATGGTCGGGTACTCGAACGCGCCCATGTCGAGTATCGCATCCGCTGGCCTGGGCTCCCATGTCTGGTGCATCAAGTACTCACGGTCCAGGGGATACGCGGCCACAGCAGTGGGGAGCGGACCGGCCGCGTTGCGCGCCGGCGACGATGCCAGCAAGTGGAAGTCCTGCGATACTTCGTTAAGAAAACTGGGGCTTGCCGCGGTGACATTTCCGCCAAGGTCCGTCAATACTCCCGTCAATTCGGAATGCGAACCCACAAAACCGGTTTTAAAGAGGTTCCACCCGTACTTCAATGTCCCAGCCTCGTTCGACAAAGCGAGGCGATTACCGCTCGCGGTCACGTAAATGATGTTGTTCCGCACCTCGGCAGTCTGTTCGTTGCTCGAAAGACGGAGCAGCGTGGTGTTCCCGGCGCGGGTAGAGACGACGGTGTTGTTCCAGAAGTAGAGCGTTCCGCGGTAGATCGCGGTGTCTCCGGAGTCACCGCCGAAGTGGACGATCTGCGAGTTGCCGGCGTTGTCAGGCTCAATAAGGACATTGCCGTAAACAAACGTCTGTAGGTATGCGGGGTCGTTGACTAACTCATCACTGTCTTCGGCATCCACCAGGTCCATCTGGCGGTTTCCGCTCTCAATCCAGTTGTAGCGGATCACGGTGCCCGACGAGCGGTCCTTCAGGTTGTTCCCATCACAGCCGACGCAGAGCGGACCGAAGCGGTTGAACTGGTACAGGATGTTGCGCGCCTCGGTGTAGGTGTTGTGCTCGTAGATGCTCCCGACGTTCCCGTTCCCGTAGATGTAGTTACCCTCGATCACCATGTCCGTGGTGGCGCTGGCGACGAAGAGACCATTGCCGTTGTCCTCCAGAACGCAGTTGCGGACGGTGATGTGACTCCCCTTCTCCACGTAAATTCCCGCCGCATTTGTCAAGTATGCGCTCGCGCCGTTGCGTCCTGTGAAAGCGCCCCGCGCACGGCGAAAGTGCAGGTTCTCTACCACTATGTACGCAGGGGTGCCGTCAGAAGGCTTGTTGGAGCCACCGATCTTCAGAATGCCGCGCTCCTCGTTCCAGTAATTGAGCTGTGCGCGCGTTGTAGCTCCCTCGCCAAGTATTACCGGCAGCGCGCCGTTCTCGTCCGGAACACCCCGCACGGTGATGGGCGAGGCTGCGGTGCCCACCCGGTTCAGCACCCACTTCTCCGAGTAAGGCGTCGGCCGGGCGTGAATGAAGACCGTGTCCCCGGCCGAAAGGGCCTCCCACGGAACATTGCCGATGTTGGCATACATCTGACTTGGACCCACGTGGTACTCCGCCGCCCAGGCGAACGACGGGCAGCAAACGGCAATGGCAATGATCCAGCGGATGGCTGTCAGCATATGCGCTCCTTAGAAAAATCATCCCCGGAGTCTGGATTTCAACAACCTCAGCAATTACGCTAAATTATTATTTGCACCTTTCATCATTTATGTCAACAGCTTTGCTTTTTCAGGAAGTTACAGGACGCCTCTCTGTTGTTAGGGAAGACATCCGGCCGTTCCGACGAATGCATCACGCACTGAGATAAATAGCTTTTCTGAAAGGAAATGTGGCGAGAACGCCAAGGCGGCAAAAAGACCCGGCCCCCCTCGAGGGGGAATTGGAGGGCCGGGAAATAAAAACCGTGACGGGCGGCGGGGGTAGTGCCGCCCGGTTAAACGTCCGTGATTAAAACCTCCCTATGCGAAAGGGGGGGCTGGGGGGGGTATCGACTGGCTTAAATCCCCCATGAATCAAACTTTATAAAAGGGGGACTCTAAAGTCAGTCCACCGATTTTCTGAGGAACGTCGGGATGTCATACTGCTCCTCTTCATCCATGAAAATGTTGCGCTGGCGGGAATAGCCGTCGCGTTGCTGCTTTTCCCGTATGAACGTCGGGATCTCCCGATTGATTTCGTTGTTCCTGCCGATCAATGGCGCCACGTTCTTCATCTCGCCACGCTCCTTCTCCTGTTCGAAACGGTCGCCGAAACCGGTGGCTATGGCGGTGATCTTGATATGATCGCCAAGGGCCTCATCGATTACGAGTCCGATAATGATATTGGCGTCTTCATGGACCTTTTCGTGAATGATGCGGCTTGCCGCATCGAATTCATCCATTGTCATGTTGGAGGAACCGGAGATGTTGACCAGCACCCCTTTTGCACCAGAGACGTCGATATCCTCAAGTAGCGGGCTGGAGATGGCCCTGGTGGCCGCATCGACGGCGCGGTTTTCTCCGCTGGCTATGCCGATCCCCATCATTGCCATGCCTCGCTCGCTCATGATCGCCTTGACGTCGGCAAAGTCGACGTTGATCAGGCCCGATGTGGTGATCAGGTCGGAAATCCCCTGTACGGCCTGGCGCAGCACATCGTCGGACGGCTTGAATGCTTCCAGTATCGACATCGATTTGCCGGCAAGCCCCAACAGCCGGTCATTGGGTATAACCACCAGCGAATCCACATATTTTTTAAGTTCCTTGATTCCGGCCTCAGCCTTGGCCAGACGCTGCTTCCCTTCCCGGGTGAACGGCTTGGTCACCACCCCGACGGTAAGCGCGCCCACTTCCCTGGCAACTTCGGCCACGATCGGCGCGGCGCCAGTGCCGGTGCCGCCCCCCATGCCGGCGGCGATGAAAATCAGGTCCGCCCCCTGGAGCGCCTTGGCCAATTGTTCCCGGCTTTCCACAGCCGCTTCGCGGCCGGTATCCGGATTGGCGCCCGCTCCCAGCCCCTTGGTCAGCTGCGCGCCGATCTGGATCTTGCTTGTTGCCCTGGACATGCGCAACGACTGGGCATCGGTGTTGGTGACAATAAAGTCGACACCGTAGACATTGCAGTCAATCATGGTGTTGACGGCATTCCCCCCCCCTCCGCCAATCCCGACGACCTTGATCTTCGCACTCTGATCAATACTCTCATCAAACTCGAACATAGCAACTACCCCCTTTTTCGTTATCACCACATTTTTGAAAGAAAACTTGCCAACATGGGAATCACGATTTTTCGTCCTGGCAAGGCTGTCGAGGGATGACGCGGAGGCGTGGCAGCGCCACGCCGCACAAGGAATCCCGAAGACTTACGCAGCCAGGGCGTAAAAGCGTGGTTCCCAACCTAGAAGAACTCGCCGAACCACTCCTTCATCCGCCTACTCACCCTCCTGAACAGGTTCTCATCGCTCTGGGAGGTAGGGAATTCGCGGATCCCCATGTTCTTGCTGCCGTAAATCACCAGGCCCACCCCGGTAGCGTATGCCGGGGAATTGACCACGTCCACCAGGCCGCCGATATTTCGCGGAAACCCCCTGCGCACCGGCAGATTAAAGACCTGCTCCGCCAGTTCCGGCATCCCTTCCAGGATGGTGCTGCCGCCGGTGATGACTATGCCGGAGGCGATCAGGTCCTCGAAACCCGATTTGACGATCTCCCGGTTTACCAGTGCAAATATCTCATCCACTCGCGGCTCAAGGATCTCGCAGAGAAGCTGGCGGGAAAGAACTCGCGGCTTCCTGCCGCCGACGCTGGGAACTTCGACGGTTTCATCCTTGCCTACCAGGGAGGCCAGGCAGCAGCCGTACTTCTGCTTGATCTTCTCAGCCTCGGCCATGGGGGTCCGGAGGCCCACGGCGATGTCGTTCGTCATCTGGTTCCCACCGAGGGAGAGTACCGAGGTATGTTTGATGGCGCCATCCACAAAGATAGCTATATCGGTGGTTCCGCCGCCGATGTCTATCAGTCCGGCCCCCAGCTCTTTCTCTTCATCGGAGAGGACCGCCTCCGAAGATGCCAACTGCTCCAGGACGATGTCCGCCACGTCAAGCCCGGCGCGGTTGCATGACTTTATAATATTCTGGGCGCTGGCAACGGCGCCGGTGACGATGTGGACCTTGGCTTCGAGCCTCACCCCGCTCATCCCCAGCGGCTCGCGAATGCCGTCCTGGTCGTCAATTATGAATTCCTGGGGGAGGATATGGATCACCTCGCGATCCATGGGGATGGCGATTGCCTTGGCCGCGTCGATTACCCTCTTCACATCGTCCGGCGATACTTCCCGGTTCTTTATGGCGATGATCCCCTGGGAATTGAAACCCTTGATGTGGCCGCCGGCGATCCCGACATAGACCGATTTGATCTCGCAACCGGCCATCAGCTCAGCTTCTTCCACCGCCTTTCTGATAGCGGCTACGGTGCTGTCGATGTTGATTACAACCCCTTTGCGAAGGCCGTAGGACGGGCTTGTGCCGATGCCGACGATATCGATCCCGTCTTCGGTGATGTTCCCGACAATGGCGCAGATCTTGGTGGTGCCGATATCGAGTCCTACGATCAGATTGTCCCTTTTTGAAGACATAGATTCCCCCCTTATTCTCTATTTAAGCCTTTTTCACGATAATCTTGTCGCCATAATCCAGATCTATATATTCCAGGGTAGGCAACTCGGCCTGCAGCTCCCTGTAGATGCGGGCCAACCGCGCGAGTTTTTCCACGAACCCGGCGTTGCCGAGTTTGACCGGCACCCCACCGCTCATGGTGAAGAGAGTAAAACCGTACCCCTTGTCGTAGTGTATTTCGGATATATCCGCCAGCGGCAGACCCTGCCCCCCCTTCAACATGTCGATCAGGCCGAGTGCCCCCTTCAGGGCGTCCCTGGTGCCGGCCGGGTCCTTCCACATATCCTCTTCGGATATACCGGTCAACACCGGATAATCCAGGCAGTCACCCCCATTGAGCGGTTTGAAAACCTCCCCCTTTTTGTCCAAGTAGTAAAGATACCCCATGTTGACGATCGCCACCGGCTCCCGCTCGGTAATCTCGATGGAAAGGGTGTGTGGGAAATATCGCCTTACCTTGACTTTTTCCGCCCAGGGGCACTTCATCAACTGTTCACCGACCCGCTTCAGCCTCATGGAGAGCATGTCGTCTCCGGGTTTCACCCCGGCAAGGGCGATAACATCCTCACGCGTCAGCCGCTTCAAAGGATTTATCTCGATCCGGTCCAGTCGGAGAAAGGTTGTCTGCGTCACTACTCCGTATAGCTCATAGGCGATCACCACGGCCAGGGAGAGGACGGTGATCCCTCCGGCCAGACGTGCGCCTTTCTTGAAAAAACCGCGGTAATTGACCGGCTTCCGCTGTTTTTTCAGGCGGTTCTTGATGCCGCCGGTTTTTTTCGTGCGCAGATCGTACATAGGTTCACGGTTCACGGTTCACGGTTCACGGTCACTTGTCACTGGTCACTGGTCACTGGACTCCAGCCCCTGTTCCCTATTTTCAGTGAGGCTGAAATCAGTATCTTTTCCACAAGATCTTCAAAACCAATGCCTGCGCCCTGTGCGATTTCCGGCAACAGGCTGAGGGCGGTCATACCCGGCAGGGTATTCACTTCCAGAAGATAACACTCCTCCTGGTCGGTCACCAGAAAGTCGACCCTGCTGTATCCGCTGCAACCCAGGGCTCCGTGAGCTTTCTCGCCCGCCCTCAGCACCTGCTGGTAAAGTTCGGGATGAAGCGGGGCGGGAAGAATATGTTCGGCCATCCCCGCTGTATATTTCGCCTCATAATCGTAGAATTCCTTTTTCGGCACGATCTCGATGGCTCCCATGGCCCGTTCATCCAGGATACCCACCTGGATCTCCCGTCCCTTGATGAACTCCTCCACCAGAATCTCTTCATCGTAGGTGAAAGCGACATCCAGAGCCGGCCGGAAATCCTCCTCACGCCTGACTATGCTCACCCCGACTGAAGAGCCCTCCTGGGACGGTTTTACCACCACAGGCAGGGAAAAGCCGAGACTCGCCAGGCCAGGTTCTTCACCGCGCCGCACAACCCTGTATGGCGCCACGGTCAGGCCGCATGCCTGGAATACCTTTTTGGCAAATATTTTGTTCATGGCCATGGCGCTCGCAAGGACCCCGGAACCGGTATAGGGTATCCCCATTACCTCGAGAAGCCCCTGCACCACCCCGTCCTCGCCGTATCGGCCATGCAGGCAGATGAACGCCACATTCACGGATTCACTTATCAGTTGTTGCGCCAGGTCACGACCCATGTCTACGGCTACCGCGTCATACCCCCTGGCGACAAGCGCACCATGCACCGCGGCACCGCTCATCAGGGAAACTTCACGCTCGGCGGAAAGTCCCCCCAACAGCACGGCTATTCTCTTTTTCTTCATATCTTCCTTTGCCATGGCAAATCCTTTACTTTATTCCCCTACAATGCGCACTTCCTCTTCCAGGGTAATTCCGCAAGACTCCATTACCTTCTCCTTGATGATTCTCCCAAGCTCGATGAAGTCGGCGGCCTTTGCCCCCCCCCGATTGACCAGGAAATTGGCATGCACTTCCGAAACCTGAGCGCCGCCTACCCGGCAACCGCTAAGCCCTGCATCCGCTATCAGGCGCCAGGCCTGCATTCCATCGGGGTTCCTGAAGAAGGAGCCGGCATTAGGATAGCCCACCCGATGGGATTTGTGGCGATGGTCAAGGTATGCCCCGATCCTCTCTTCGATTTCTATAATGTTCCCAAGCGCCAGCCTGAAAGTTGCGGAAACGATGATTTCGTCATCCGCGAGGGAAAGGAATCGGTAGCCGTAATTCAGCTTGCCCCGCTCCGTAACCGCAACCTCTCCCCCCCTGAGGATCTCGAGGCTTTCAACCCGGTCAAGCAGAGCTGCTCCATGGGCCCCCGCGTTCATGGTGAGTGCTCCCCCCAACGTTCCGGGGATCCCGATAAGGAACTCGATTCCGTCAAGGCCTCTTTCAGCGGCAAACAGAGCGAGCGTGCCGGTTGTCACTCCCGCATCGGCGACGATTAGATCAGCGTCAAGCTGCTCCAGCCGGGCAAAGCCCTTCAGGGAGATAACCGCGCCCCTGTATCCGCCGTCCCTCACCAGCAGGTTATACCCCCCGCCGATCACCATCCAGGGGATCCCGTTCGCACCCAACGTTGCCATAAGGGCCTTGAGGTCGGCAAGATCGGTCGGGATGACGAAGAGGTCGGCCGGCCCCCCAACCTTCAGGGAGGTGTGGCGGCTAAGGGGCTCATTGTCGTGAACTTCCCCCCTGATGCACCCCTTTATCATTGAACGGAGATATTCTTCCAATCTGACGCCTCGTCTGTGTATAGCGTCTAGTGCATAGCGTTTAGCGTATAGTAAAAGACTAACCGCTATACGCTAATCGCTAACCGCTAATTGCTCCAGCAGCGCTTCCCCGGCCTGCCAGATATTTCCGGCCCCGAGCGTGAGGACGATGTCACCCGGCTGGACGATCCCGGCGAGATGTCCGGAAATCGCGTCCCGGTCTGCTATATAAGTCACATCCTTCTGTCCGTGCCTGCGGATTGCACTCGCCAACACATCGGAGGAGACCCCCTCGATCGGTTTTTCGCTGGCAGCGTAGATATCGGTGAGAATCAGGATATCCGCGTCGTAAAAGGCGGTCACGAATTCGTCGAACAACTCCTTGGTCCGTGTGTAGCGATGGGGCTGGAAAGCCACCACAAGCCGCCGATCGGGCCAACCGTTTTTTGCCGCCGCAAGCGTGGCCCTGATCTCGGTCGGATGGTGGCCATAGTCGTCCACCACCATGATCTCCCGCACTTCTCCCTTTATCTGGAAGCGGCGCCCCACCCCTCCGAACTGGGCGAACCCCTCGCGGATCTGCTCGAACGGGACATCCAGCTCCATAGCCACGGCAATGCAGGCGAGGGCGTTGAGGACGTTGTGGGCGCCAGGCATACTGTAGGAGATTTCCCCCATCCGATCCCCCTTGTAATGGGTTGTGAACGAGGTGCTGTTCCCGGCAAGCCGGATTTGCGTAGCGCGGATGTCGGCCTGCGTGGAGAGGCCATATGTAATGAAACGCTTTTTAACCCGCGGGATCACCTCCGCGACATTCCGGTCGTCGAGACAGAGGACCGCCAGACCGAAAAAGGGGATCTTGTTGATAAAATCGACGAAGATATCCTTGATCTCCTCGATGCCGCTGTAAAAGTCCAGGTGGTCGGCATCTATATTTGTCACCACGGCGATGGTCGGCGACAGCTTCAGGAAAGAGCCGTCCGATTCATCGGCCTCGGCTACCAGGAACTTCCCCTGGCCCAGCTTGGCATTGCTGCCGAGCGTGTTGAGCTTGCCGCCGATGACGATTGTCGGGTCTATGCCGCCATGGGTCAGGACCGTGGCCACCATGGAGGTGGTCGTGGTCTTGCCGTGGGTCCCTGCAATGGCGATCCCGTACTTCATCCGCATCAGTTCCGCCAGCATCTCGGCACGGGGGATAACCGGTATCAGCCGAGCCTGGGCCTCCACGACCTCGGGGTTGTCGTCCCGAACAGCGGTGGAGGTGACCACCACGTTCACATCAACCAGGTTTTCCCTGGCATGGCCGATATGGATCTCACCCCCCAGTGAAGCGAGCCGCTCGGTGGTTTCGGAGTGGCGCAGGTCGGAGCCGGAGACCTTGTAGCCAAGGTTCAGCAGCACCTCGGCAATGCCGCTCATGCCGATGCCGCCGATCCCGACGAAGTGAATTTTCTCTATTCTCCCGTACATAAGCTCGCTCCGCTCGCAGCTTTTGAAACAGGTAAAGGTATTCGTTCGCTGCGCTCACAGGTAAAGGTAAAGAAAATCTTTGTTTTAATCTTTACCTTTACCTTTACCTCTACCTGCCTTCCTTCAACATTTCATCCACGATCACCCTCGCAGCATCGGGCCGGGCAAGGCTTCGTGCGTTCCTACCGGCCTGCGCGATCTTTTCCGGGTCATCAATCAGCTCCGTAATCAGCCGCGCCAGGCTTTCCCCGGTCAACTCCCTGTCGAGGATCATGAAGCCGGCACCCTTCTTCAGCAGTGCCTCTGCGTTGCGGCGTTGGTGATCATCCACCGCATAGGGATAGGGGATGAAAACACAGGCCTTGCCGCAGGCGGTCACCTCGGCCACGGTGGTTGCCCCGGCCCGGCATACGACCAGATCGGCATTTTTATAGGCCCCTGCCATGTTGTCAATGAAGGGAATCGCCTCCCCCCTGAACCCCTCACGTTGATATGCTTCCCGCACCTCTGCCAGGTCATTTTCCCCGGTCTGGTGGGCGATTGCCACTCTTTCCCGGAAGCGGGAAAGGAAAGGAAGCGCCGCGATAATATTCATGTTGATGCTGTGCGCCCCTGCGCTCCCGCCGAATACCAGCATGCGGAACTCCCCTATCGGACCCCTTTCTGAAAGGCGGGTTCCTGATAGGGCAGTGGGATTCCCACCCTGGGCGAATGCAGCCAGAATTTCCTTTCTGATCGGATTGCCGGTCAAAAGGATCTTCTCTTTCGGGAAATACTGTCCCGACTCATCCAGAGAAATGAAGACCCGGTCGCTGAAGCGGGCCAGCGTCTTGTTGGTGAAGCCCGGGATGGCGTTCTGTTCGTGGATGAAACAGTTGATCCCCATCCCCTTCGCAGCCATCACCACCGGTCCGGAAGCGTAGCCGCCAACACCCATGACCCGGTCCGGCCGGAAAGCCTTCAATATCCGCCGGGCCTGTGCATAGCCGTAGAGGAGCATGAAAACTCCCTTGATCCTTGAAAAAGCGCCCTTACCCCTGATCCCCGTGGCGGCTATAAATTCGTGACGAAAACTGAGCCTTGGTAATATCCTCGCTTCGATGCCGTGATTACTGCCGACGAAGAGCACTTCGTTTCCAATGTCCCTGCCCAGGAATTCTTCAGCCACCGCTATCCCCGGGAAAAGGTGGCCGCCGGTCCCACCTCCCGCAACAACGAGCTTCACTGGGTCCCTCGTATCCGGCTGGACACGTTCAGAAGCACCCCGACTGCAAAGAGGGAGACAATCAGGGAACTCCCGCCATAGCTGATGAACGGCAACGCAAGTCCCTTGGTGGGGAGAAGCCCGGTGACAACCCCCATGTTGACAAACCCCTCGATGCCCAGCAGCACCGCGATTCCGAATGCGAGAAAGCGGCCGAAATCGTCTTCCGCCTGGAGCGCAACCCTGAAACTCCGCTGGACAAGTAGAAAGAACATTGCCGCGATCACGATGACGCCGATGAAGCCTAGCTCCTCCCCCACGACCGACAGGATAAAATCGGTGTGCGCCTCGGGCAGATAAAAGAGCTTCTGTTTTCCCTCTCCCAGCCCCTGACCGAAAATTCCGCCAATGCCGAAGCCAAGCCATGACTGAATGATCTGGAACCCGGTGTTGGTCGGGTCCTGCCAGGGATTCAAAAACACCTTGATCCTTGCAAGCCGGTACGACTTGGTAAGAATCGCATAATAGAGAAAGGGGACAGCCATGACAAACATCCCCAGTATGTAACGGGGCCGTGACCCGGCTATGAAGAGCATGGACAAGGCGACCGCGCCGAGGGTCAGCGATGCCCCCAGGTCGTGCTGGAGGAGAAGAATGGCAATCATTATCGCCAGTACGACCATGTAGGGGAGGAACCCGGTAGAGAAGAACTTGAGCTTCTCCTGCTTTTTATCGAGGGAGTAGGCCATATAGATAATGAGCGCGATCTTGGCCAGTTCCGAAGGCTGGAAATTAAAGCCGGGGAACCTGAGCCAGCGCGATGCCCCCTTGACCGTCCCTCCGATGCCGGGAACGAAGACCAGCACAAGCAAGACCAGACACGCCATCAGGAGAGGGACCGCGAGACGCCGCCACTGCTGGTAATCAATCCGCATGGCAATGGCCATCATGGCAAAGCCCAGAATGGCGAAGACCCCCTGGCGTTTCAGGAAATAGAAGCCGTCGTTGAATTTTTTCGCGGCCATCACCGACGAGGCGGAATAGACCATGACAATCCCGAAACAGGTGAGCGCCACCGTCATGAGAAGGATTATCAGGTCGTATCCTTCGATCCTCTTCACGAATTCCCTCCGTCCCCGATACCCCTGGCCAGTGATGCAAAGCGCTCGCCCCGCTCCTCGTAATTCCTGAACATATCGAAGCTGGAGCATGCCGGGGAGAAGAGGACAACCCCCCCGGACGTAGTGAGAGTATGGGCGAGTTCCACCGCCTCTTCGAGGCTGTCGGCCAGGCGGGTATCTGTCAGGGGGCCGAGTGCACTCCTGATTTTCTCCTTTGCCTCGCCGATCAGTATCATGTGCTCTACCCGCTCTTTGACCAGTTCCGCCAGCGGGGCATAATCGCCCCCCTTGTCCCGGCCGCCTGCAATCAGGGTAACACCTCTATCGAAGCTCTCCAGGGATTTAACCACGCTCCCAACATTGGTCCCCTTGCTGTCGTTGTACCATGGAATGCCGTTTATCCTGGCCACCAGTTCCATACGGTGGGGAAGCCCCGGAAAATCCTCGACAGCCTTCTGTGCGCGCGGTGCGTCGCAGCCGAGAAGAAGGGTCGATGCAAGCGCAGCCATGATGTTGTCCAGGTTATGCACCCCTTTCAGCTTGTAGCCTGCCGTGGGGAACTGCTCTTCCCTCCCCTCCCAGCGGAATGTAATAATGCCGTCCCTGTAGAAGATCCCCTCGGACAGCTCTTCCCGCCTGCTCATGGGAACGGACCGCCCACGCACCTTTCCGGCATAAATCGCGACCAACGGATCGTCCATGTTGAGGACCGCAAAGTCCGAGCGGGTCAGGTTCTCGAAAACCCTCGCCTTGGCGTCGATATAATCCCTGAATGATTCATAGCGGTCCAGGTGGTCCTCGGTTATGTTCAGGAGCACAGCCACCCTGGGATGGAAGCTGATGATCCCCTCCAGCTGGAAGGAGCTCAACTCCGCCACAACCCTCTCCACCTTCGATCCCGAGGAGACCAGATCGATCAACGGGTTGCCGATATTCCCCCCGACAAAGGTATTGAAGCCGCAGGCCCGGAATATCTCCCCGGTCAGTGTGGTTGTGGTGGTCTTGCCGTTTGTGCCGGTAATTGCTACCATGGGTGCGTCGATGAAGCAGCTCGCCAGCTCGATCTCGCTGATTACCCGCCGTTTCCGGGCGCGCGCCAGTTGAATAGGTGCGATCTCCAGCGGCACGCCGGGACTGACAACGATCAGGTCGGCCGTGAGAAAGCTGTACTCCTCGTGGCGACCCAGTTCGCGGTTTATGTGCAGCCCCTCAAGCTTCTCCAGATAGGGAGCGAGGGCCGCCTCGTCCTTCATGTCGGTGACCGTGACCAGTGCCCCGCGTTCGGCGAGGAAACGGGCCACCGCCACACCGGTGCGGGCGAGACCTACCACCACTATTTTTTTGTTCTTCAGTTCCATGTAGTTCCTGCATTCAGCGTTCAGCGTTATGGGACATGTAGGTCGTATAGGACCTATACGTCCCATTAGAAAAACCGTACTCTTCTACCTCAGCTTCAGCGTCGAAATTGCCACCAGCGCCAGTATTATCGTTATGATCCAGAAACGGACAATGATCTTCGGCTCAGCAACCCCCTTCAACTCGAAGTGATGGTGAATGGGCGCCATGCGGAATATCCTCTTGCCGCGGTATTTGTAAGATCCGACCTGGAAGATGACCGACAGCGCCTCAATGACGAAAATACCGCCGACGATCACCAACAGGATCTCCTGCTTGGTTATCACCGCCAGGGTTCCCAGCGCCCCGCCGAGCGGAAGGGATCCAACATCCCCCATGAAGACCTCGGCAGGATAGGAGTTGTACCAGAGAAATCCGAGGCCAGCCCCGACCATGGCGCCGCACAGTATGCACAGCTCGCCGCTACCGGGGATGTAAGGGATCTGGAGATATCCTGAGAGCTTGGCGTTGCCGACCATGTAGGTAAAGAGCATGTAGGTCCCGGCGTTGATCACTACCGGCCCTATCGCCAGTCCGTCCAGCCCGTCGGTCAGGTTTACCGCGTTGCTTGCCCCAACGATGACCAGTGTTACAAAGGGGATGAAAAATATACCCAGATCAGGATGTAGCTTTTTAAAGAACGGGAAATAGAGCTCCCGGGAAAAACCGGGCTGGAAATAGAGAAAAAGTGCCACAGCCGCACCCATAAGGACCTGCCAGAACATCTTCTGACGGGGGGAGAGCCCGCGCGGGTTCTTTTCCACCACCTTTTTATAATCATCAATGAAACCGATCAGGCCATAGCCGGCAATAATGAGTAGTGTCAGCCAGATATATATATTCGCCAGGTCGGCCCACAGCAGGGTCGGAATGACGATGGCCGCAAGGATCAGCACCCCTCCCATGGTCGGCGTCCCCTGCTTTTTCAGATGGGATTCCGGCCCGTCTGTCCTGATGACCTGCCGCGCCTGAAGGGACTCCAGTTTTCGAATCACCCACGGACCGATTATGAAGCAGACGACCAGTGCGGTGATCATGGCGTAGATTGTCCGGAATGTCAGATACTTGAAGACATTAAACAGCTTGATGCTGGACGCCAGCGGATAAAACAGATGATAAAGCATCAGGCCACCGCCCCTTTCATGCTCTTTTCCGCGAAATCCCGCCGGATCCCTTCCGCTATGGTATCCATTGCCATGCCGCGCGATCCCTTTACGAGTATGAAATCACCGGCCGTCACCGCAATCCGCAGATCGGCAAGGATTTCATCATGACTGGCGGCCACAATTACCGCGCCTTGGGGGAGTCCCCCTTTGCGCGCGCCGGCAGCCACCATCTCCGCCATCTCTCCCATTACATACAAACGTTCAACGCAGGACGCGGCAAGATTGCCCACCTCCAGATGGGCCTCCCCGGAACAGATCCCCAGTTCGAGCATATCTCCCAGAACAGCAATGGCCCGGCACTCCTCCCGGATATCCTTGAGCGTCTGCAGGGCCGCCCGCATGGATGCCGGATTGGCGTTGTAGCTGTCATCGATGAGGACGATTCCCCCCACCTCTTCCAGGTTAAAGCGTTTGTCATAGGGAGTGAACAGCTCCAGCCCCTTCCCGATTAAAGCCGGCGCAACACCAAGGGCCGTGGCAGCAGCCGCGGCCGCCAGGGCGTTTGCTGTATTGTGCATCCCCGGGGCATTCAGCCGCACTTTAACCTCTTCTCCGGGAAGGGAGAGGGTAAATGCCTGGCCGTGCCGCCCTAGACTAACTATTTCACAAGCGCTCACCTCGGCACCGCGCAGGCCGAAGGAAAGCCGCCTCACCCCTGCGGGTGACGGTACTTTGCTTATGAGTGGGTCGTCGGCATTGTAGATAGCGCAGCCACCAGGCGGAAGCCTCATGAAGAGTTCAGCCTTGGCTGCGGCCACAGCCTCAACGCTCCCCATGCTCTCCAGGTGGGCGGGAAAGGCGTTAGTGATCAAACCAACCCCTGGTGCGGCCATGGCGGCGAGCCGGTCGATCTCTCCGGTCTCGCTCATCCCCATCTCCAGCACCGCCCAACAATGGCTGGAGTTCAAGTCAAAGAGCATCTGCGGCAGACCGATAAGGTTGTTGAGGTTGCCGGCGGTTTTGAGTCCCGGGCCGGTGAGTGCAAGGATCGAAGCAAGCATCTCCTTTACGGTGGTCTTGCCGTTGCTCCCCGTAACCCCGACCACCGGCATGTCGAATCGGAGGCGGTGATAAGCGGCCAGGTCACCGAAAGCGCGGAGTGTGTCTTTCACCGCCACGACCGCTGCGCCGTCGGGAACTGCGTTGCCTTCGCACCAGCCGTACCGGACAAGAAAGACCTTTACACCCCTGGTCGCCGTCGCCGCGATGAAATCATGCCCGTCGAAACGCTCCCCCTTCAGGGCTACGAACAACTCACCTGCATTTACACGGCGCGAATCAGTGGATACGCCGGAGACTACCCCATCGGCATTTCCAAAGATATCGCCACCGGTTACCCGGGCTATTTCCTCGATTGTGAACATGGCGTTGCTGCCTTTGCCTTCTTTATCTCACCCAAGTAAATTACACAGAGACCCTGCCCCATCAGTCATCCAAGCCATTCATGCGGGCCATGACAAGTCCGTTAACCACTATTGCCCCAACTGCCAGCATAAAACCAAAAATGAGCACGATCCACCTCCTGAAATTCGTATATCCATCTCAAGTCGTTATTGGATTATTCCGTGTCCTGGTGGTAAATAGCCCCTGTTCTCAGGCCAGTTCCCGGAAAGCGGCGGCAGCCTCCTCCCGGTCGTCGAAGTGGATCTTTTCCGTGCCGATAATCTGGTAATCTTCGTGCCCTTTTCCCGCCAATAGAAGGATGTCACCCGGCCTGGCAAGCAGGGCTCCGAGTCGGATCGCCTCTCGGCGGGATTCGACCATGACATATCCCTTGTCCGAAAAGCCGTTCGCAAGCTCCTCCACCCTGTATTCCCTGGTCCCGAGCCTGCTGATGCCGCTCCGGATATCCGTCATGATGGATGCGGGCTCTTCCGTGCGCGGGTTGTCGGAGGTTACAATCGCCAGGTCGCTGAGCCTTCCTGCCACCTCCCCCATCACCGGACGTTTCCCCCTGTCCCGGTCGCCGCCGCAACCGAAGAGCGTAATGATTCGCCCGGTTGCCAGCTCACCCAGGGTAGTCAGCACATTCTCCAGGGCATCACCGGTATGGGCATAATCCACAAAAAGACCCACTCCCCGGTCGTTTTCCACTATCTCCAGCCTACCCGGCACCTTTTTGTGCCCTTCGATCCCGCGGATGATCACCGGCAGGGTCAGGCCAAGGCAAATCCCGGCGGCAGCGGCGGCGAGGATGTTGTACATGTTGAAGCGCCCCGGCATCCGGGAGCTGAACCGCGCTTCGCCCTTGGGCGTTACCAGCATCCCGGTTATGCCGGAGACGGAAAAGCGCACGTCCCGGGCAGTCACTTGAGCATCGGCGTCAACTCCGTATGAAAGCACCGGACAAGCCGTCGCAGCGGCAATTCGGGGACCATACGGGTCATCCATGTTGACCGCGGCCATGCGTCGCGGTTTGATCTTGTCAGGAGAGAGGAGTTCCGAAAAAAGGCGTTTCTTGCTTGCCAGATAAGACTCCATGTTCAGGTGATAATCGAGATGGTCGCGGGTCAGATTGGTGAATATCCCGACATCGAACCGGCATCCCTCCACCCGGCGCTGGTCCAGAGCATGGGACGATACCTCCATGACTGCCCCTCGCGCCCCCAACGCCACCATCTCCCCAAGGACCCTCTGCAGTTCTATCGATTCGGGAGTGGTATGAGGAGCGGGAAAGGTTTTCTCACGGAAACGATAGCTGACCGTGCCCAGGAGAGCCGCGGGGATCCCGGCTTCTTCAAGGATCGCCTCGATCATATAGCTGGTGGTGGTCTTGCCGTTGGTCCCGGTAATCCCGACAAGAGGGATTTTATCGGTCGGATTTCCGTTGAAGAGGGCCGCCATCATAGACATGGCCAGCCGCGCATCCGCCACCTTTGCAAAAGAGGTCCCGTCCGGCACCGCGCTGACGTCCTCCGCCACCACGGCAGCAGCGCCTCCCCTGATAGCCGTTTCGATGAATCCGTGTCCGTCGGCGGTACTCCCCCTTAAAGCGAAAAAGAGACCCCCAGGCTCCATATGACGAGAGTCACAGAACAGCCCCTTGATCTCAATCTCGCTATCACCGCAAACCTTGAGCGGGTCGATCACTTTTAAAAGCTCTCTGAAATACATTCGACCTCTAAGACATTCATCTTTACTGCTATATTCATCCCATCAGGCGCTTGCGCCAAACTTCACCCAGACATGGTCGCTGGGCCCGATCCTCTGGCCGGGCAGCGGGCTCTGTTCAGTAGCCCGGCCGCTCCCCAGCAATTTAACATTCAGCCCTCTTTTTCCCATGGCCTGCAAAACCTGGCGCATGCTCATGCCACGGAAATCTGGCATGGCCGCCCCTTCGACGCCTTCATTTATCGTCCCTTCCGCGGCTGCCTTGCTTACATCGGCAGGGGCGGGCGTCGGCGTCTCCGTGCTTTCATGTTTCGCTTTCAAACTTTGCTCAGGGGACACTTTCAGGTAACAGAGCGTCTGCTGAGCTATGGCTCCGAATGCGGGCGCCGCCACCACACCTCCATACGGGCTCGTTTTCGGTTCATCAACGACCACCAGAATCGTCAGACGCGGGTTGTCGGCGGGAATGATCCCACGAAAGAGGCGGTGCGCTTGTCAACGGAATATCCCCTCGTGAGGGGATCGACCTTCTGTGCCGTGCCGGTTTTTCCCGCCACCCGGTAGCCTTCAACCGCGGCGTTCATTCCCGTGCCCCCTTCTGTTGCGACCCCTTCCATCATTCGCGCCATTTTCACTGCCGTTTCCGGCGATATGACCCGCCGTAGCACCTGAGGAGACGTCCGATCCAGCTCGGTGCCATTCTCATCGCTGATCTTTTCTACCACATAAGGTTTCATCAGCAGACCGCCGTTGGCAACCGCCGATACGGCAGTGGCCAGTTGCAACGCAGTCGCCGACACCCCTTGCCCGAATGATATGGTGGCAAGGTCCACCCCAAACCACTGGCTCCCATCCCGCAGATAGCCGTATGCCTCGCCTGGCAGATCTATGCCGCTCCTGGCGCCGAATCCGAAATCCTTCAGGTGGCTGTAAAGCCTTTCCTGGCCAAGTCTGGAACCGATTTTTGCGGCCCCTATATTGCTCGAATATTTCAATATTTCGGAAACTGTCAGTCGCCCGTATTTGTGGGTGTCATGGATGGTCCTGCCGCCGATGGAAAAACTGCCGTTCTCGCAATTGAAGGCTTCATTGGGAGTTACTATCTTGTCCTCCAGGGCCGCGGCAATGAGAAATACCTTGAAGGTGGATCCCGGTTCAAAACTGTCTACGATTGTTTTGTTTTTGAGAAGCGAGACGGAATATTGAGAAAAGGAATTGGGATTGAAGCCCGGGTAATTGGCCATGGCAAGCACACGGCCCGATTGCGGTTCCATCACCAGGGCCATCCCCCCTTTTGCGCCGCTTTCAGTGACGGCCTTGGCC
>Ga0210377_10001408_pt1 | contig 22080 bp, 23 predicted proteins | sample PLM4_65_b1redo_FD_155480 | JGI IMG/M metagenome (GOLD analysis project Ga0210377, IMG submission 155480) | Groundwater sediment microbial communities from an aquifer in East River, Colorado, USA - PLM4_65_b1 redo | ecosystem: Environmental > Terrestrial > Soil > Riparian zone | place: USA: East...
CAGGAGAACCGCCGCCATGAAACCGTTCGCCCCAATCGCGCTGGCCGCAATGCTGGCCCTCGCGGCCTTCGCGCCGCAACCTGCAGAGGCGCAATCGTATCCAGTCAAGCCGGTGCGCCTCGTCGTCCCCTACGCCCCGGGCGGCGCGACCGACATCATTGCGCGTGCCGCGGCCATCGAACTGACCAAGACGCTCGGCCAGTCGGTCATCGTGGACAACCGTGCGGGCGCAGGCGGCAACGTGGGTTCCGAGATGGCCGCGAAGTCCGCGCCCGACGGCTACACCATGGTGATGTCCGCCAGCAGCCTGCACGGCATTACGCCGTTCCTGTACACCAAGCTCAACTACGACCCGAACAAGGACCTCGTCCCGGTCATCGTCTTTGCCTCGTTCGCCAATGTGCTGGTGCTGCACCCGGGCGTGAAAGCCAGCTCGGTGAAGGAACTGGTCGCGCTCGCCAGGGCGCAGCCGGGCAGGCTGACCTGCGCCTCGAGCGGCAGCGGCTCCACGATCCACATGTCCTGCGAAATGTTCAAGCAGATGCTCGGCCTGGACATCACGCACGTGCCGTACAAGGGCAGCGGACCGGCGGTCAGCGACCTGATGGGCGGGCAGGTGCACATGATGTTCGACAACATCCCGTCCGCGATTTCGCACATCCGCTCGGGCAAGCTGCGCGCGCTCGCCACCACCGGGCCCAAGCGCTCCGCGGCGCTGCCCGACCTGCCGACGATGATCGAGGCAGGCGTGCCCGGCTACGAGTCCACCGCCTGGTTCGGCCTCGCGATGCCCGCGGGCACGCCGAATGACATCATTGCGCGCATGAATGCCGAAGGCCAGAAGGCCGCCAAGGCGCCGGACTTCATCAAGCGCATGACCGACCTCGGCTACGAGATCGTCGGCGGCACGCCGGAGCAGATGGCCGCGATGATCCAGGACGAGATCAGGCGCTGGGGCCCGATCGTGAAGGCTTCGGGCGCGAAGGTGGACTGAGCGCCGCTGGCGGGGGATCATCGCACCGCGTCCGCGGTCGCTGCGAGGTATCGGGCCATGGCGCCAAAGCGCCGCCTCGTCTCCCACGCGAACAGCGCGCTCCCCAGCCAGCCGAACAGCGCCGCCACCCATCGCGGCCGCAGCTGCAGCGCGTAGGTGTAGACCAGGTCGCAGGACCCGTCGCCGCGATCGCGAAAGCGCATCGATGCGGCCCAGCGCTCGAACATCCCCGTGGGCTCGACCATCTCGGCGGAGGCTTGGCGCGGCGGGTCGTAGGCGAGGAAGCGCGTGCGCATGGACATGCCCTTCTTCCAGCCGCGGCCGCGGTTGGTGGAGATCGCGCCGACGTAAGGGTGCGTGCCGCCTCCTTCCACGTAGTTGACACGCAGCAGCGTGTCCCAGCGCAGCCGCACCTCGTGGTTGAAGAAAGCTTCGAAGGCCTCGGCGCTCGGCGCGGGCATGACGAAGGCGAGGCGGCCGTGGCATGGCCTCATGCTCAGGCGATCGCGAGCGGCTTGGCGACCATCAGCCAGTAAATCGCGATGACCGCCGCGAAGGCCGCAACGCCGAGCGCGAACCACACGCGAAAGCGCTTGTGGAACGCGTCGCTCAACGCGGAGACGGCAGCCGCGTCGCGCGCTTCGCGCGACTGCAGGATCTGTATCCGGACCACCGGCAACCAGCAGGCGCCCGTGAAGACGAAGAGCGACCAGGCGGCGACCGACCACGCGCTCAACAGCGGCCAACCGAGCAGGGTCATCAGCACGACGCCGCTCACCGCCTGGAACACCACCGCCGGCGCGGTGAACCATGCGTCCGCGACCACCGTCAGGCGCAGCGTGGCGCGCAACGCGCCAATGTCACCCGCGCGCATCGCGTGGCGATAGCCGAACCAGCAGTAGAAGGCGATGCCCAGGCCCGTGCCGAAGAGCACCGCGGCGCTCAGGATGTGCGCGGCCTTCCAGAAAGCGAATGCGCCGCTCATGCGTCGCACTCCCTTACAACCGTCTTGATGCCCCAGCGGGCGAACTCCGGCTCGAACTCCTCCAGTGCGAGAAAGCCCATGCACGGATGCGCGCCGCGCTCGGCAAGCTCGTTCCGCGCGACCTTGCGTGCGAGCAGGATCGCGGCCATGCACGGGATCTCGGGCCCGTGGCCGTCCTCCGCGACCAAATGCCACTCGAGCCGCTTCCTGCCGCCCTGCGGGTCCGTTCCGGTGACGCTCACCAGCATGCCTCCGCGCTCGGTTCCGAATATGTCGAGCCATGAGGCTACCTTGTCCAGCGGTGCGGCCCAACGCTCCATTGGCAGCGGCAGGCCGGCGCGGCGAAGGCCGGCGGCGCTCCAGAGCGCGAGGTGCTGGATCCCGAGTTCGAGCGCGGCGCGGAATTCCACGGTGCGCACGCCGGGGTAGCGCGCGGGGAGGAGTTCCAAGTCCGGCACGTCGCAGACCGCCGCCCAGCGTGCACCAATCCCTTCGATGCGCACGCGGCGCAACTCCTGCCAGCCCCAGGCGTCCGTCCAGGCGCCGCCGCGCAGGACCTTGAAAGGCTTTCCCGCGTAGCTCAACACCCCGGCGATGGTCGCGGCGCCGCGCGGCGCCCGCTGGCCTGGTGCGATTTCGATCCGGATCCCTTCCAATTGCGCGAAGCGCGGCCGCAGGCTGTCTATCACCGCTGTGGAGAGCGCGGGCAGCGTGCTTGCGCCGGAGAGCGCGATGCGGTCGGCGGCCTTTGCCGCGGCGTCGTTCCGCTCGCGAAACTGCGCAACGAACTCGCGGCCGTCGGCCAGGTCGAGGTAGTGCGCGCCCGCGGCGAGCGCGGCGCGGGCGACGCGGTAGTCTTGGCCCTGGAACGGGCCGGCGCAGTGGATGACCAGGCCGGGGTTGAGCGCGCGAAGGTCCTGTTCGAAGCCGGGAGATTGGATGTCGAGGCGCGCCGCGGCGCTACGACCCGTGGCGATGACTTCGATGCCTGGATCCTGCTTCAAGGCGCGACAGATGCGCGCGCCGAAATTGCCCGAAGCCCCGATCACGACCGCACGCATGGTGCGGGCTAGTGTCTCATTTCTCCGTATACGCCGCCGTCTCTTGGCCGCTAGCTCAGCGCACGGTACAGAAACGGCAAGCTCACATCCATCCGGTAGTCGATGTCGGAGTGGTCGTCGTCGAATTCCTCGTAGCGGTGCCGGATGCCCGCTTCGGCGAGCCGCTGCGACAGTATGCGCGAGCCGTAGTGGATGTGGTACTGGTCGCGCCAGCCGCAGTCGATGTAGATGCCGCGCAGCGACTTCAGGTTGTCCCGATATCTCGAAACCAGATTGATCGGGTCGTGGCGGCGCCAGTTGCGCCAGCGCTCCTCGATCACCTCCCCCGACTCCACGTTAAACGGAATCCTGAACCCAAGCGGCGCCCGTGGATCGGGGTCATAGCTCGCCGCCATGCACAGATTCATGATGGCGTGGCCCTCCTTCCCCGAAAGCTTCTCCTCCTTCCACACGTGCGCGAGGAAGCGCTTGATGCGCCCGTCGTCCAGGCCCTTGTCCAGGCCCTTGCGACGCGCTTCCCGGCGTGCGTCGTAGACGCCGTTCTTGCGCTTGGGCACACGGTACTTGGCGAGTTCGTTCAGCGTATTTGGCCAGTCGTGCCAGTAGACGAAGTCGAAATAGGCGTCGCCGGAGTGGTCGGCAACGGCGCCCCAGTACTTCGGGTACTTCATGCCGTGGATGATCGCGCCGTAGCCGCCGGAGGACTTGCCGAAGCAGCCGCGGTGCTCCCGTGACGCCAAGGTGCGGAACTCCCGGTCCACGAAGGGAACGATCTCGCGCGTGAGGTAGTCTGCGTAGCTCCCGATCGCGGAGGAGTTGACGTACTGGTTGCCCCCGAGCGCGGTGAAGCAGTCCGGGAACACGATGATTGCCGGCCCCATCTTCTTTTCGTGGATGAGGCGCGCCGCGCGCTCCGGAACGTTGTCGCCGAAGGGCTTCCAGTTGGTGTGAGCAAGCCCAGAGCCGGTGAAGCCGACGAAGTCGTAGAGCACCGGGAAGCGCCGCTTGTCGCCCTGGTCGTACTGCGGCGGCAGCCACACCCCGAGCTTGCGCACGTGCGGGTCGCGAAGCGGGTTCCCCTTGAGGATCTTCGAGCTGTGCTCGAGGACGACCAGAGTGCCCGATGGGCCTTTGGGGCGTTTGAGTGACATGGTTACCAAGACCTCCAGCCGGAAGAACTCAGCCGCAACGATATCGCAGCTTCAGCCGTAAGGCGTCGCCTTGCCCTTCCTGCGGAACGGATACAGCAGTTGCCCGGCGTAGTCCTCCGGCGGCTGGAATTTCACGGTGCCGTAGTTCTTCGGCCAATGATCGGGCAGGTGCAGAGTGCCGAAGAGCCAGTCCCAGAACGGCAGGAAGCTGGCGAAGTTCTTGTCGAGGCCCTCCTCGTCGGAGGTGTGGTGCCAGTGGTGGTACTCGGGCGTGGAGATCACCCGGCGCAGGAAGGGGAAGCGCCAGCGCACGTTGGCGTGGATGAACACCGCATGAAACGACACGAAGACGAGATAGGCATATAGCGCCGGCGGCGCGAAGCCGAGGAGGAACACCGGCAGGAACGCCACCGCGCGCGTGACGACGACGTCCACCGGGTGCATGCGCGAGCCGGCCAGCCAGTCCATCTTCAGGCTCGAATGGTGGATGGCGTGGAAGCTCCACATCCAGGGCACCTGGTGGAAGGCGCGGTGGATCCAGTAGGTCGCCAGGTCGACGAGAGCGATGATCTCCGCGAACTGCAGCCACAGCGGCTGCGCGGCCACCGCCGCCTGGAAGTCCAGGTGCACCGCCCACGAAAAGAGCACCTGCGCCGGAATCAGCGCCGCGAAGGACAGGAGCTGCACGCCCGCGTGGCTGACGAAGAAGTGCTTCAGGTCCGTCTGCCATCCCTCGCGGAACACCTTCTGCGCGCGCAGCGGCCAGAGGCCCTCCAGCGGCACGAAGATGAGCGCGAGCACGAGGAGCTCGAGCACGAAGTAGTCGAGCCCCGCCGAGAACGCGCGCGGCACGTCCACGTCGATCGCCCCGGCCTCGGCGCCGCCCATCAGGAGGGCGATGGCCCCGAGCGCGATGCCGAGCAAGCCCCGGCGGTTGGGGCGCGAGAGCGCGACGCCGAGTGCGCCGAGCGCGAGCGTGGCGAAGATGCTCGCCTCAAGGATGCCGCGGAACAGGCCGATGTGCGCGAGGTACACCGGCAGCGCGTCCCTGCTCACCAGCAGGTCGGGCAGGAGGAAGCACAGCTCCGCCAGCACGCACAGCATGCCGAGCACGCCGGAGGTGAGCCCGGCGCGCTTGCCGATGGCGAGCTTCAGTTCGGGGCTCAGCGCCATGCGCGCAGCAGCGCGTTGAAGGGCGCGTTCAGCCAGCCGCAGGACATGCAGAAGTGCGAGTCGAAGGGCGGCGTGTGGTGCAGGCGGTGGTGCTCGCGAGGCAGGACCAGGCCCCGGCGCTGCAGCCAGCGCACCAGCCGCGGCGTTGCCGCCTCGTCCATGTGCGCCCACTTGTGGCACTGGTTGGTGGCGAGCGCGCCGAGCGCGGTGAACAGGAGCAGCGCCTGCGCGCCGATCCACGGCCAGCTCGCCAGCGGCGCGACGCTCGCCGCGGCCAGGAACGGCAGCGCGGCCAGGCAGCTCGCGCCGTGCGTCTCCGCGAAATCGTGGCGCGTCATCTCCTCGGGGTCGGCGTGGTGCGCGCGGAACGGGTGGATGAAGGCCTTGCCGATGACCGGGGTGCTTGCGCCGCCGAAGGAGTCGCAGGCCCAGTGCAGGAGGCCGCTCAGGAGGTCCGAGGCAAGCCAGGCGAGCGGCGCCGCGGCGAGCGCGACCGGCGCGAAGGCCCAGCCGGCGGCGCCGGCGAGGCGCCAGAGGCTCCAGGCGGCGAGGAGCGCGAAGAGCGCGATCGCGCCGATCTCCAGCAGGCGCTGCGCGCGGCCGTAGGCGCGGGCGCTCATGCGGCGCGGGCGACGTCTCGAAAGTGCGTCGCGATCGAGCGCACCGCTTCGCGCCAGGGGACGCCGCGGTAGGCGATGCGGTTGCGCGCGAAATGCTCCCGCACGATGGCCTGCACCGCGGCGAGCCGGTGCGAGGGTACCTGCGGGAACAGGTGATGCTCGATCTGGAAGTTGAGGCCGCCGAACAGCCAGTCCCAGGCGGGCGGGTTGGCGATGGTGCGCGAGGTCACCACCTGGTGCTCGAAGAAGGAGAAGCGCTCGACCTCGCGGATGAGCGGCATGCCGACATGGTTCACCCAGAAGATCGCGGCAAGGTACGGTCCCAGGATGGTCACCGGGACCAGGTAGACGAGGAGCGCGCGCTCCACAGGCACGCCCAGAAGGAGGCAAGGCACGCCGAACCAGAGCGCGTGGTGCAGGCAGAGCATCGCGGCGTCGAGCCGGTGGCGGCGGATGTCCAGCAGCACCGCCGCCTGCGACAGGTGACGCTGGCTGTGGCCGAAGAAAAACGAGAGCAGCCAGACGTGAATCGCCTGGTGGCGCGTCAGGTAGCGGCCCAGGGCGCCTTTGCTCCGTTTCGACGCCTCCGTGAGCGAGACGACGAAGGCGACCGCCATGTCGGGGTCGCGCGCCTCGTCCTGGCAAAACTGGTGGTGCTGCCGGTGGCGCCCGATCCACTCGTCGAAGGCGAGCCCGGTGACGAGCGTCATGGCGAGCTGGCCGAAGGCGCGGTTCACGGCCGGCTTGCGGCCGATACTGCCGTGCCCGGCGTCGTGGCCGATGAAGGCGAACTGCGCGAGGAGCAGCGCGAGCACGGCGCAGGCGCCGAGGACGGTCCACGCGGACCCGGACCAGGCGAGCCACAGCGCCGCTGCGAGCGGCGCGCCGAGCAGCGCGAGCTTGAGGAGCGTGGGCGGCAGCGAGGGCGCGAGGAGCCGCCCGCGCTTCACGTCCTCGAACAGGGCGAGCCACAAGGCACGGCCATCCCGGTCGGTGAGCGTCGGCTCGGCGTAAGTCTGCATCTGCCGGATTCCCCCGGCGGGAATGATAGCGTCGGCCCGTAGCGGTTGCCGGAAACAATATACCCTCCGGGCATGCAAACCCCATTGAACGAGCTTTCCGCCGCCGAGGCCGCGCGGCGCATCGAGGCGCGCGAGCTGACCGCCGAAGCGCTCGCCGCCGCCTGCCTCGAGCACATCGCCGAGCGCGACGACGCGGTGCGGGCGTGGGCGTTCCTCCACGCCAGGCAGGCGCTCGCGCAGGCGCGCGAGCTCGACCGCATGCCGCGCCGCAGCCGGCTGCACGGTGTGCCTTTCGGCATCAAGGACATCATCGACACCGAGGACCTGCCGACCGAATACAACTCGTCGATTTACCGCGGCCACCGTCCCAGGGCCGACGCCGCCTGCGTCGCGCTCCTGCGCCGCGCGGGCTGCCTGATCCTCGGCAAGACGGTCACCACCGAGTTCGCCAACAACCACCCCTCGCCGACGCGCAATCCGCACGACCCCGCGCACACCCCGGGCGGCTCCTCCAGCGGCTCCGCGGCCGCGGTGGCCGACCGCATGGTCCCGCTCGCGCTCGGCACCCAGACCGGCGGCTCGGTCATCCGCCCCGCCGCCTACTGCGGCGCGTTCGCCTTGAAGCCGAGCTTCGGCAGCATCAACCGCCAGGGAACGAAGTTCGTCGCCGAATCGCTCGATACGATCGGTATTTTTTCAAGGACTGCGGAAGACCTGGCGCTCGCGCTCGAGGTCCTGTCCGGCCGCCCCGCCCCGGACTTCGCCTCCTTCACCGGCAAGCCGCGCATCGGCCTGTGCCGCACCCCGCGCTGGCAGGACGCCGACGCCGCTACGCAGGCGAACCTCGAGCAGGCCGCCAGGCGCCTGGCGAAGGCCGGCGCCGCGGTGAGCGACTTCGAGCTGCCTCCAGGCAGCGACCAGCTCTTCGACCGCCACGGAATCATCATGGGCTACGAAAGCGTGCGGGCGCTGGCCTGGGAGTACATGACCTTTCCCGAGCAGATCAGCAAGAGCCTGAAGCCGCGCCTCGACGAGGGATGGCAGGTGACGCGCGCCGACTACGACGCCGTGCGCGAGACCGCCCGCCAGTGCCGCCGCGCCCTGGCGGACAGGATGCGCGAAGTCGATTTCCTGCTGACGCCCAGCGCGCCGAGCGAAGCCCCGCGCTCGCACGAGAGCACCGGCGACCCGGTCTTCAACCGCGCATGGACGCTACTGGGCGTTCCCTGCGTCACTGTGCCGCACGGCAAAGGGGCGCATGGCCTGCCGCTCGGCATCCAGCTCGTCGGCCCCTTCGATGGGGACACCGCGCTCCTCGGCTGGGCGCATTGGACGGCAGCGGCGTTGAGCGCCGGCGGCTGATGCGTGGCGTGGTGGAGGCCGCGCAGCATGTCCCAGGCGGAATCCGCCCTTTATACCTAATTCGGTATGGACCACCGTTCGGGCGCCAGGCGTCGACGTGCGCCGTGCGGGTGGCTCACCACCAGCTCCAGTTCGCGCGATGCAGGTGCCGCACCTGCGTGACCGGGTCGTAACCGGGATCGGCGAGGCAGCGGCGCAGCTCCCGATCGTTCCGGGTCCGCTGCTGGTGGTCGAACTGCCTGCGGTACCAGCCCGGGGCCGGGCTGCGCATGGATACATACGCGTCGGAGTGAAAGCGCGCGATGGCGCGGCGGCCCTCCGGAGAATAGCGGTCGAGCATCAGCCAGCTCCATGACGGAGCGGCCGGGTTCCAGACGCGCAGCGCCCACTGGTACTCATAGCGGTGCCGGCGGCGGCGGAAAGTGCGTGACATGACGAGCCTCCTGGTCGGGGATAGCTACGTCATGGGTTGCCTCTCATTGCCGTGGTTGAAGGGATTCACTTCGAACGTCTACAGCGCGAGCGCAAGTGTTCCGGGGCGACGCGCCATGACGATTCGATACCCGCTGACGGAAAGCACGCGAATGGGCGCATGATGCCCCGCCCCCAACTCCGGATCCGGAGCGAGCTCCACCCTGCTACCGCCGCGAACGCGTTTCGCCATCCCGGCCTCCTAGAAACTCAACTCGAAATCAACGCCGTCGGCGAGCACCACCGGCCTCACCGGCGCCCTGCCACCCCTGCCTTCGACCGGCGCCGCTTGCAACTCCACCAGTCCGTAGCGCTCCAGCATGTGCAGGGTTCGGGTCAGATTGCTCGCCGCCCGGCCCGTAATCTTCTCCAGTTCCGAGATCGACTCGGGATTGCGTTCCCGGATCGCCTGCAGCAAAGCCTGGTTGTCCTCCGACAGGACGCTGGCGAGCGACTTGAGCGACGCGAACCAGATCTTGGGCTCGTCCGGCGACGGCTTGTAGGCGCCGCGCGCAATGGCGATGGTGCGCGCCTTGATGTCGCGGTACGGCATGATGCCCACCTTTATTGATTTCCTGGCCATCGCTGCCCCTTTGATCGCTGGCCAGGATTGTATCAATTGCTGATATGTTTGGTCAGTGCCGAACAATGTGCCGGCGCGCCCGATACCAGAGCTGGATGCGGATAGCATCGCGCGTAATGCGGTAGTTGACGACATGCCCCGTTCCCGGAACCGGGTACCGGCGCTCGCCGCGTGTGGTCGCGGGTGTTCCGATATGGGGATGGGCGAGGATCGACGCGAGGGACTGCTGGACGCGTTCCGCGAACTGGTGCGCCGTGAACGGATCGTCCGCTGCGATCCGCGCGAGGGTGCTCAGGTAGGCGTCAAGCGCGCCCGGCGACCATTCAAGCCGCCTTGCGGTTGCGCCGGCGGCCATGCGCGGAGTCGAGCACCTGGCGGACCCGGCGCTGCGCCTCCGCATCGGGCACCGCACCTCGCCGCTTCGTCTCCGCGTCCGCCGCTCGACTCACGTGCACTTCCCATTCGCAGAACTCGAAGCCGTCGCGCAGCACGAACCTGAGCGTCTCCGCCGCCGGGCGTCCCGCCTCGCGGGCGAGCTTTTCCAGGCGGCGCTGCTGGGCTTGGTTGAGCGCGAAGGGCTTCGGCATGGGCCTCGAATGGAGCATGGCTAGTCTAGCACCGGCGGTTGGAGCACACGGCGGTGTAACGCCGCGGCCGGCGTTGCGTTGACCCGCGCGGTCAGCGGGCTGATGCCCGCACCGCCCGCGCCGTCGCCTCGTCCGCCGGGAAGAACATCTCGATCGCGAGTTCCGAGAGCGTCACGTCCACCGGCGTGCCGAAGACGGTGGTGGTGCTCATGAAGGAAAGGAGGCCGAGCGAGGTGCGGATCTTGAGTGGCACGAGCACGGCCTGCTCGAGCCCGGCCTCCGGCGCGCGGAATTCCGGCGCGGGATAGCCGGAGACTTCCTTCAGCAGATCCTTCAGAACCGGATCGGCCGTGAGCTCGACCTGCTTGCGCAGCCGCGCGAGCAGGTGCGCGCGCCACTCGACGAGGTTCTCGATTCTCGGCGCGATGCCCTTCGGGTGGAGGGAGAGCCGCATCGCGTTGACCGGCGGCTGCAACAGCTCTGGCGCTACGCCCTCGTACAGCTCCTGCAGCGCGCGGTTCGAGACGGCGATGTTCCAGTGCCGGTCGAGGGCGAAGGGGGGAAAGGGCTTTTGCGCTTCGAGCACGAGATCAATCGCCTCGCGCGCCCGGGCGAGCGCCGCGTCGTCGAGCTTGCGCTCCCGGTACATCGGCGCGAAGCCGGCCGAGACCAGCAGCGTGTTCCGCTCCCGCAGCGGGATCTCCAGCTCCTCCGAGAGGTGCAGGAGCATCTCGCGGCTGGGCTACGCCCTGCCCGTCTCCACGAAGGAGAGGTGGCGCGGCGAGACGTCGGCGTCGAGCGCGAGGTCGAGCTGGGTGAGGCGCCGGCGCTGGCGCCACTCGCGCAGGAGCGTCCCCTACCTACGCCGCGTGCTCATGGTGGACGCCTCCACCTGCGTCGCCACCGGCGTGCTGATGTTCCTTTTCGCAACGCCGCTCTCCACCCTCCTCGGCTTGCCTGCGGCGTTGCTCTTATATGCCGGCGCGAGCCTCTTCCCCATCGCCGCCTTCATGGCCTGGCTCGCCTTGCGGCGCGACGTTTCGCGCTGGGGCGCTTGGGTCGTCATCCTCGGCAACGCGGGCTGGGTGGCGGGGAGCGTCCTCGTGCTCGTTGTCTTCTCGCCGACCGCAGTGGGCGACGCCTTCGTCATCGCCCAGGCCGTGGTCGTCGCGTTCCTTGCGGAGCTGGAGTACTACGGCCTGCGGAGGATTGCGTCGTGAGCGGCCCGGGGCCTGAGCTGGACGCCTTCGTGGCGCGCTACATCGCCGTGTGGAACGAGCCCAATGCCGCGGTGCGCAGGCGGATGATCGAGGAGCTATGGACGCCGGATGGCGCCAACTTCACCAAGAGCAACGAGTGGCGCGGCTACGAGGCGCTAGAAGCTCGCGTGCGCGGGGCGCATGAGAAATGGGTGCGGGACGGGGGCTGCCTCTTCCGGCCACGGAGTGCGGACAGCCACCATGATGCGGTGCGATTCTATTGGGAGATGGTGTCAACCGGAGGCGGGCAGGTTGTTTCGGTCGGTCTTGAAGTGATGCTGCTCGACCGGGATGGACGCATCCGCGAGGACTACCAGTTCGTCGAGCCCGACTGACCTCCTCCCGCAGCTAGCGAAGAAATTCTTTGATTCTTCGCGCTACTAGCTTGGGATCTTTGGTTTGGCATTCCCAAATAGTTAGGGAGTGCCATCCAAGCCTTCGTAGCTTCTCCCGGTTCTTCTTGTCGCGGGCCACGTTCTTCCGGAGCTTGGGAAGCCAGTAGCCAAGGTTTGACTTGGGCTTTCGGCCATCCAGACATGCCCGTAGAGAATGCTGATGCCAGAAGCAGCCGTGGACGAAGATGATTGACCTGTACCGCGAAAGCACTAGGTCGGGCTTACCTGGCAGCTCGTTCCGGTGAATCCGGAACCGGAAACCAAGACGGTGGACCACTTTGCGCACCAGAACCTCCGGCGCTGTGTCCTTGCTCCGGATGGCCGCCATGTTCTTGCTTCTGCGCTTCTTGGAGATGGTGTCCACGCAACCCTAGGTCCTTGAGCCGACACCACATATTCTGAGCCAAACAGCATCGCAACTGGTGGCTGCTAAACTTTGCGTCCCCATAGGCTTGAGCTTGATCTATCCCAGGTCATCCTGGGAGGCCACCAGAGGGAACACGTATGTCGTTAAAGCCCAGTGGCGGCCAGACCGCCATTCACAGAAGGATGGCCGAACTGTTGAAGGCCAATCCGCAAGGGCTTACTACAGGCGAACTGCGGGAGAAACTCGGGCTCAAACCGGGCGAACACGCGCAGCTCGACCGGCGAAAGCGTGACCTCAAGCGCTGGTATCTGATCCGTCAGGAGAGAATTGGCAACGAGTTCCGCTACTTCTATGAAGGCGAAAGAACTTCGCCGCTCCCGGGAAGGGACCTTAGCCAGCGCCTACGGGCTGAGGTACTTCATCGCGCGCATGGACGCTGTGCTATGTGCGGCAGGACTATCGACCGCCATGGAATCACATTGGTTGTAGATCACAAGATTCCAAAGGACTGGGGCGGATCGGACGAACTGGAGAACCTCTGGGCAATCTGCGAAACGTGCAATAGCGGGAAGAAGAACTACTTCGCCTCGCAGGACCAAGCCTTGATGAAGAAGGTCATGCATCTCGGGAGTATTCATAAGCGGATCGGCGAGCTGCTCAAGGTCTACAAGGGCAAGGCACTGCCGAGCTACATGATCGAATTCATCGCTGGCCAAGAGGACTGGCGCAAACGGCTTCGGGAGTTGCGGTACTTGGGGTGGAAGATTGCGGCAACCAAGAAAAAGAACGAGTCAGGAAGAGTGGATTCGTTCTATACGCTTAAGCACTCCGAACCTTGGCCGGATGACCCGACTGGCTGGATCAGAAATTACGAGAAAGAAAGAGCCGAAAGACGCAGAAGCAAGCCGTAACTGCCGCAGAGAAGGTCAAACCCTATCGAAACGCAAAGACCCTCCGCTTAGACATCAGAGCGAACGCGATTTGCTCACCCATTGCTCTTGCCACCGGCGGCGGGAAGGCGTTTCCGACTTGCCGGTAGGCTGAAGTCTTCTTTCCCCAGATCTTCCACTCTTTGTCGTCAAAGCCCTGGATGCGGGCCGTCATAGGTACTGTGAGTCTCGGCATACCGACAAATTCTGGGGCAGGTGCCGCACTTGCAATTCCGTGAGCATCAACACCAAGCTGCGCCCATGCACGCTTCGCACGGGTAGGTCCCAAGTCTGGTCCGCCGTGCTTCTTGGAACCGCCAACTAGGGTAGGCGCAATGTCGTTGGCGCGTTCACTCCACCGTTTTGCGCCCCGCCAACCTTGCTCCGACATCAAATCAAATAGCAACTCGCCCACAGTCTTGGGGATAGTGGCGCTCCGCATCGGGGGCCGGAACATCTGATTGAATTCCTTCAGGAGCGCAACAAATACTACGCGGGGGCGCAGCTGTGACACCCCAAAATCCGATGCGCTCAACAGGTGCCATCCAGGCTCGTAGCCCAGCTCACGCAACTGAGATTCGATGTGCTGCCGATAGTCGAGAAAAATCTCGTCCAACAGGCCGCGGACGTTCTCCAGCATGACGGCCTTCGGCCGGCATTCCTTTACTAACCGAATGGCTTGAGGGAAGAGGTCACGATCGTCTGAATTTCCCAGCTGCTTGCCAGCCTTTGAGAAGGGCGGGCAAGGCACTCCTCCAGCAAGCAAATCCACACCTTTGTACTGTTTGGCCGAAAAAGCATGAAGATCACCTGCGATTACGTTCCAATTGGGGCGATTATTTCTTAACGTCTGACAAGCATCTCCATCAATCTCGACTAGCGCGAGATGTTCGAATCCGGCCTTCTCTAGACCTAGCGCCTGCCCGCCAGCACCGGCACAAATCTCAATTGACGTCAGTTTCTTCATTGCTTCTACCTTCCAGCGTCTGTCTTGCTGTATAACCGTACAGTACTACTGTTGCATTCAGTTCGTCAAGCAACATGGAGTTTGGTCCTAATTCGCAGCTTTCATCTTGATCTCGAGTTGATCACACGCAGATTGAACCTTCGTATCACGAGCAAACCGGTACCGCGCGTCATTGATCCAAGTTTGTAGATCTTGGCGCTGACGGTTGGACAGCGTTCCACCCAAGTTCACGAACTTTAGTGCGCCCTGAAACACGGTGAAGAATGCATGCGGTCCTACGCGCCGCGAACGCTCCATCTCGATGCCCAATGCGGCGGACAACTGATCAAACGCCTCATTAAATAGGAAGTCCCGCCCACTAGGCTCCACTTCCATTTTCCGAATAAGCATTCTTGCCAAAGTAGTTAGCGGGAACGGGTGCCTTTCAATAGCAACTGCGTGTCGCGCGTATTGCAGGGCCGTATTTAGATCATTATTCTGTATAAGCAATGCCCGCTGTTCCCAATAGCGGGAATTCCATTCCCAGCTTTCCTTCACATTTACGTAGAGACTTTCAGCCATGTCCTCGAGCAGCGGCCTCACAACTCGATCTGCATCGAATAGCCGACCGGCGAGTCTGGCTTCCGGCGTTTGATTAATGATCGCCCTCCTATTTACATAGGGTGCCAAAGCGTTACCCAGCTTTGTAAATGCCTCCAACAAGATGTCCCGCTTATTCCTGCCGATAAGAGTCAACACTCTGTCGGCGACCATAGCATTCAGTGGGAGCACATAGTCGTCATTATCTGCAGAGTAGCAAATCGGCAAAGGGTGGACTTGAGATACTTGCTGCTCCAATTCTGGATTGCTCTGCGCCGTCTGCAAGATTGAGAACTGCACACCTACCGGGTGACAGTAGTGAGCCAGTGCGGCTATCAAATAGCTGCGCCGTGCACCCTCACTGGCATCGTTCCAAATCGACTTTACGATCGTATCAAGCGGCTTAAAGTCATTGAGAATCCGACATACAGCCACAGCAGCCGAATCAGACTGGAGCCGCTCTGCAAATCGCCGAGGATCCTTGATCGCAGCTTCACTTCCTAGGAGGCCATTTCGCCGATACCGCTCTATCAGCTCAAGGTACTTTTCAAACGGCCAAGGCGTGAGATCAACATACTCGACGTTCAGATCCCCAAGCACACGATCCAAATGATCGTATCTGTAGTCTCGCTCCGCACCGACAATGATGAACGGCTCTTCCAACTCGCCGGCTTCCAAGATATCTCGAATTGCCTGAGCATGATCCGCCACACCGTCAATCACCAAGACATACGGCTTCTGTACACACTTTAGGCAAGCAAGCGCATGTTCAACATCGATCGACGCATGTGCGCGGAGTGAAAATACGATTCTGCCCTCTCTAGCAAGATCGTATGCGACGCGCCTAATGTCCGTGGTCTTTCCAAAACCGGGCTCCGACAAGGCAACCAATAGTGACCGGGATTCGCTTTGGCTATCAAGAACAGCGCGAACGTTATTTCCAATGCGAAGCTCATCGTCCAACGGAATGTCGACAGAGGACGCCAAATCCTGCCAAGAAGGAGGCCTTCCATAAAAGAAACTGGAAAGCCCACTCTTCGCTGCTGAAAGGGGTTCAACTTGGGAAACAAAATCGAAGGAGGAAAAGAACGCAATTTGTCGTAGTTTGTCCGGAACTGGGGAGAACAGCATTTCAAGTGTAGGCAGTGTCAGCTTATCCAGCCCCGGCGGCGGCCCCAACTCCTTCTCAATCCAAGTAAGAAAATCGAGCAGACTTGCCTTAACAAGCACAAGCCCGTGTCGCTTGCATTCATTCTCCGTAACTGCATCTGGATAGGGTTCAACGAGAATTGATGGCCCCCTATCCGTTCTCGGCGACGTTGGAGTGCGGCTACTTAGGTAGAACTCAAGGTCTGGCTCACTCAAACTAGTTCCCGCGATGATGAACGCCTCACTACCAAGCATTTGGGATAGGACATGCATCCAGGGATTTAGCCCACGAGTAACGTTCGCGTACTGAGCAAGCGAGAAAACGTACTCCTTGTCGGGTTGTCTTACGAATCCATGCAAATGAATTATTGGAAGCTCATAACGACTTGAGAAAGTCTCATAGAGACTGTCGTAGTTAATTGGGATCGGGTTCTGCTTACGATTCGGACTCGCCTGATACGCAGCTTCTAGAGCATCATCAATGTTGAGAGTAAATGCGTGCTTCCAAACGAAGCCTGTGAGCTTGAATACAGTCGGTCCAGGTCGACACCCAAAGTACCTATCGGTGAGGTGTTGCTTCCTTTCAGAATCAGTCAGAAGCGGCGATACTTTGGATAGAGGCGTGGTTTCTCTTACCCCCTTAAGCTTGCAGAGAAGTTCCTTTAGCCGTTCACCTCCAACAACTGCCTGGCCATTGCGGTCTCTGCTGTCCAATGAAATTCCTGCCCCCAACAACAAGTTGTAGCGGCCGGAAAAGCAAGTTTCCTTGAATTTCTCTAATGTCTGTGGATCAAGCACGCCTACGCTCTACGCAGCCCACCGAACCTAATTCTGGTGCCACACACATCCATGGTCTGATCACCGTATCAATCCCCAATCCGAGTCACTTCTCCCCCCATTGCCGCCAACCTCTATGCAACGGGAAATAGAGACTACAGTTTGCACTCCCTCCGGACATAACGTCTGAGTACGCTTGAAATTGGACAAGGTATCGATCACGCTCGCGATCCAAGAACGCTTCCACGTTAGAACCTTCGTGGTGGCTTGTTTTGTAGTCAACTATCGAAAGTGAATCATCCTTCTCACGAAAATAGCAGTCAACTACAAACCGGCGTATGGAAGTCCCGCGGCGTGATGTAACGGGATGTTCACTTTGCGATTCCATGTGCGGCCCTAGAATCCATTGCCCGCGTGGATCGTCCAAGGTATTGATTAGACCACTCAGGACACGATCTACTGCCATCTGTAATTCAGATAGAGGAAGCCCGGACATTCCAATGTCCTGAGCAACACGACTTTGAAGAGACTTGACGCGTTCGACATTCCATCCTTGCGCCTTGTCTTCAGCAATTCGTTGAAGCCACCGATGCACCACCGTCCCCACATGCCTCGCGGTCACCCCCGCCCACGAAAACTCAAACTGCTCTTCCTCCCGCCCCTCCTCCCCCCTTCCATTTCACGCATCTTCTTTCGACAGGCGCAATTGGTCGTAAAGGTCACTAGCCTTGCACGACAGAGCGATTGCTAGCCCTATAAAGAATTGGCCCTCCACCGGTAATGTCGTGTGGCCATCTACGGCCCTCTAGAACCTCCAAGAAACTCATTTCAAAGTTCGGCTTCGGCGCAAAGCAGTTATTGACGTGAGTAAACTGACACTTGTTCGCGGTAAGTACGCTACCCAAGAGCTTGGGGTTCAAGTTTTTCAGATCGCGTCGCCTACTCAGCGCAATCAGTAGGCGCTGGGCCCGCGTTCTATCGTTTGCGTACTTCGCGATAGCAGACCAATCCACCTGAGGCACTGATCGTGCGAGTGCTTTCGCTCTCTCCTGGTATTTCTCCTTTAGGAATTGCTCAATCCCCGCAATGCTTTCGAGCGAGTGTGCGCTAAGCGCAAGGATCTCTGATCGCCCCACAATAAAGTCGAACTGTGGATCCAGGTGGAAGACCTTCTCACGCACAAGTCTTAGCGACTCGCTAATGAGGACATATCGCGCCTTGACACTAGCGCGAATTCGCCGCGCCTGTCTAAAGCCGATTACGCGTCGCTCACTCCCATCCCTAAATATGGCGTAGTAGTACGAGATTTCTCCCAGCCTTTTCCCAAATTCCTCGATGCTCACATTCCTACCGGCCATTTCGAAGATGGTCCTGATACGCGCAAAGACTTCGTCGTTGGTTTCCGCCCTAAGAGCAGAAACCCCCTTGGGGTTCTCCGACACCTCAAATTCACTCCACTCGTCCTCACCTTTGAGCCCCGTGAGTCCCGCATAGGTCTCTATAAGGGCGTCGACTAGCAGCTCTTGGACATCTGGCTCCAACGGGACTGCCAAATGCATCTCATCGCTTCCTGCGCCATACGCGACACAAAACGCTTCAACTTTGCAGTCCTCAAAATCAAACTTTGATGGCATCGCTGTTGCCCCTCATGCAACAAGTACGCTATTGCTAACCCTAATCGCTGTCACCTCCTGCCCCTCGGTTAAGTCTGGCTGTTTGGACAGGACAACAATCAACTCTCGGTCAGACTTAAGGCCGACACCGAGCGTCTCCGTAACTACCGTGTAGCATCGAAATCCACGAAACGCGAAAGCAAGATTTAGGTAGTGCAGATTCAAGTTGTAGAACACCGCAAGCATCACAAGCAGTGCAAATAGAAGTGCAGCGAGGTCCCACAAAGTGTTCTGGTTTGCGTCAAAGAGAGGTAGTAAGACCGCGAATAAGTACACAATGACGTGTTCTCGTTGGTCCTTGGCACTCAGAACCCGAACAGTCCTCGTATCGTTCTGTTTTCTCGCAATTGCATACCTTGCATAGAGAACAAGATTTGGAACAATTGCAATTCCCACGCAGATAGCGGCCCAGACGTGGTGTGGAACAACGGGCGATGTACCCTTGATTGCCCAAAGAACGAAAAGTGGCCAAAAGCTAGCCAATACCATTAGGAAGCGAGCAAAACGCAATCCTTCATTCATTCGAATTCAACTCTGTCTCTTGGCGCCACTCACGCCACCCGCTCACCTGGGGGAAGTACAACGCGATACGATCTCCTCCGATTGCTCTCGCATACCTTGTAAGCGTTGGACTGTATCTAGTCCGTTCGTTGTCCAAGAAAGTGTCGACGTCACCACCTTCATGTCGGCTAGTCTTGAAGTCAACAACCCAGCGATTGCCATCTGCATCTACAAACGTGCGATCCAAAACATACGTGGACATTGTTCCACTGCTAGCAGTGCGCACACGATACTCGCTTCGTGCGCCACTATGGGGTGCAAGTATCCAGCGCCCACGTTCATCGCCAACGGTTTTCGCGATTGAACCAGTGACTAGACTCGCAGCCATCTCCAATTCAGATGCCGTCACCCCCTTGCGCAACAATTCGTGCTTAGCTTGCTTATGTGCGAGGGCAACCCTCTCTGAATTCCACAGATGTACGCCATCTTCAGCGATCCGCTGAAGCCACCGATGCACAACCGTCCCCACATGCCGCGCCGTCTCCCCCGCCCACGAAAACTCGATCTGCTCCTCCTCCCGCCCCTCCTCCCCCGCCTTCCACTCCACACCCATCGGAACCTGAGGCATCTCAAAATCCGAAGGCAACCTCCTCAACTCCCCACCCGCCAGCGACTCCTTCCCCTCCGTCTCCCCCGCCACCGCCGCAGGCAACCTCACTCCCTCCCCCACCGCCGCCCAGGCCAATCCCAGAAGACTCCTCCTCGAAGGCATCTTCACCACCCCATCCCCATCCACCTTCACGCACCCCAGCAAACGCAGCCGCGACTCCGCCCGCGTCGCCGCGACATAAAAAAGCCGCCCCGCCTCGATGTCCTCCGCCTCCCGATCCAGTAAACGAACGTACTGGTACAAAGGCTCCTCCTCCCCTCCGGTCTCGCCGATCGGCGCGAGCAGCAGCCGCCCGCCCGGCAAGCTCCGCCACGCGAACAGCGGCTTCATCCCCGAGCGCGGCTGCCGGTCCAAACCAGGAACGATGACGGTGTCGAACTCCAGGCCCTTGGCCTTGTGGATGGTCATGATCTCCACCGCCTCGGGGCCGGCCTCCACGTCGGGCAGGGCGTAGAGCTTGCCGAGGCTGTCGGACAAGGCAGAAAAGTCGGTGAGCTCGCCCGCCTCCTCCAGGCGCTCGAGTTCGCAGAAGAAGATTTCGGCGTCCTCGAGGTCGGTGGCATCGGCAACGCAAGCCGGGCCGCCCAGGGCGAGCCAGACTCCTTCCACGCGATCGCGCAAGGTGCCGCGCAGGCGGTTGTCGAGAGCGGGCTTGAGGACGGAGACGAAGCGCGCAAGGCGCGGAAGGTCCTGGATCAGCTCCCAGACGGTCTTGTCGCGATGGGGCTCGAAGAAGGAAGAAAGCTCGGCGAGCGTCAGCCCGCACCAAGGCGCGCGCAGGATCGCGAGCCAGGCGACGCGGTCGGCGAGGTGCGTCAATGCCCTAGTCAGGGCATAGAGGTCCTGCACCACCTGCTTCTCCCCCAGCTGCTCGATCTCCACCGCGCGATAGCGCACGCCCGCAGCCTTGAGCGCCGGGACGATGGAATCGAGGTGGCTGCGGTTGCGCACCAGGATCGCGGTCCGCCCGCGCGCTTCCGCGACGAGTTCCGCCACGCGCTTCGCCTCGCCCTCGCGGTCGGAAAAGAGTTCAAGTGTAGGCGCGCCCTCGGTATCCGCCTCGTGGAACGGCACCGAAGGCGCGTAAGGCACAGCGCCGGAGGATTCGTCCTCATCCACCGGCAGGACCCGGGGAAACACGCGGTTCACCCAGGAAACAATCGCCGCCTGCGAACGGAAATTGGTGGCGAGGTCGATCCGCTCCAGCCGCACCCCCGGCAGCCCCGCGCGCCGCGCATGCAGGAACAAGCCCACCTGCGCGTCGCGAAAGCGGTAAATGGACTGCATCGGATCGCCCACCACGAACACCGTGCGCCCGTCGTCCGTCTCCCAGCCGGCGGTGAGGCGCTCGAGCAGCTCCCACTGCGAGTTGGAGGTGTCCTGGAACTCGTCCACCAGCAGGTGGTGCACGCGCACGTCCATGGACAAGAGGAGGTCCGTGGGCTCCTCCGGCGTGCCGAGCGCCAGCAGCGCGCCGTGCGCGATCTGGGTGAAGTCCACCTCCCCGCGCTCGCCGAACAGGACCAATAACTGCGCCACCGCGGGCTTCAGCAGCGCGAGGATCGCGTGCAGCGCCCCCCACTGCGTGTCCGTGTACCTCTCAGGCGGCAGCAGCAGCAGCGCCGCGAGCGCCTCCTGCAGGCCCGGGATGGCGACCAGCTCCTCCGGCGGCTTCGGCCGCTTGCGCCACTCGCCCTTCTGCGTCAGCAGCGACTCCGCCAGCTCCACCGAGGCCTGCGGACAGAGCGCCCTGGCCCGATCGATGAGCCGTTTTCGCTCCGCGGCGAGCGTCGCCTCCAATTCCTTGCGCGTAGGCGCCTCGCCCGTCTGGCGCAGCCACTGGTCGCGCCGGCCGAGGATCTCCGCGAGCATGTTCGTCGCGCGCCCCACGTCGTTGTCCAAATGCGCGAGCAGCCGCGCCACCGCAGGGGTGACATCGGCGAGCGTGCGTGCGGCGGCCTCGTAGTAAAGCTCGGAAGCGTCCTCCACCACGCCCGGCTGCGCGCCGAACCGGGCGAGCACCGGCATCTGCACGGTGAGCGAAGCGCACAAGGCGTCGATGGTCTGGATGCGCAGCCGCGGCGCGAGCTCGGGGGAAATCTGCTCGATCACGCGCTTGCGCATCTCGGCCGCCGCCTTCTTGGTGAAGGTGATGGCGACGATCTCTTCGGGCTTCTGCACCGTCTTCAGCAGCCGCAGGTAGCGCTCCACGAGAAGCGCGGTCTTGCCCGAGCCCGCGGGCGCCTGCACGATGAACGAGCGCGTGACATCCAGCGCCGCGTGGCGCTCGTGCTGGTCGGCGACCTGGTGCTCAACCATCGGCGTCAACCGCTTCGTTTGTCGCCCGTTGCTTTCCCGAGGGCGAGAACAGTATCCTTAAGCAAGCTGGACTCAAGCGATAGGACTTTCCATGCGCTACGCGGTCGTAATCGAAAAGGGCAAAGGCAACTACTCGGCGTACGTCCCGGACCTTCCGGGCTGCGTTGCTGTCGGCGACACCGTGGAGGAGACCGAGCGCGAGATCCAAGAGGCAATCGAATTCCACATCGAAGGGCTGCGCGCCGATGGTCTGCCCATTCCCGAGCCCACCAGCCGCGCGGCATACGTGGAAGTCGCTGCCTAGTGTCATTCCGACTCCTCGCCCTCTTCGCCGAGCGCGTTGACGCGCTCGTACACGCGGCACAGCGGCTGCAGGTCGCAGTAGCGGCAGGTCTGCAGCAGCTTCTTCGGGTACACGCGCGCATCGCCCGCAGCGAAGCCCGCACCCAGCGACTCGATCTCCTTTTCCCAACCCGCGAGCAGAGC